>Ga0209201_1000546_pt1 | contig 51628 bp, 36 predicted proteins | sample AD_UKC055_MetaG_FD_184411 | JGI IMG/M metagenome (GOLD analysis project Ga0209201, IMG submission 184411) | Active sludge microbial communities of municipal wastewater-treating anaerobic digesters from USA - AD_UKC055_MetaG (SPAdes) (version 2) | ecosystem: Engineered > Bioreactor > Anaerobic >... | reverse complement strand
GTTGCTGGCGTGCGTGGCCGTGGCGTTTGTATTTGCCGCGAACCAGGCTGGGGCGGCGGAAGCGCCTCCGGTGCCGAAGGCCATGCCCACGCCGGCGCCGAACTACCGGACCTGGTTCTTTGCGGCGACGGCCAAGGACAAGGACGGTCTGGAGAGCGACTTCAGCGATGAACTTTCACTGACAGAGACCTCGCGCATTGCGACAGTTACGCTGGCATGGGATCAGTCCGTGTCCTGGAGCCCGTCCAACCCGCTGACCTACCGGGTGTATTGCGGCGGCAAGAGCCGGACCTACACGAACATCGTGGAGGCGGGCACCAACCTGACCGCACAAGTCCGGCTGCGGCCTCCCCGGTTGACCAACTGGGTGGTGACCGTGACCGGCACCGGCGGTCTATGGTTTGCGCAGTCAACTTGCGGGCCGTGGGAGGCCATGAGTGCGACCAGCATGGTGCTGACCAACCCGCAGCGGAGCGGGTTCTGGCGAACCGAGACGGGGCGGGTGGCGATTGCCAAGGAGGTGCTGTGAGTGCGCGACACGACCGGAACCTGCTTGACCTGTGGCGGCAAGTTGACCTGCTACTGGACGCACGAGCGCTCGAAGGGGAAATACCTCTACCGGAAGCGCATCCTGGTTTGCCGCCCGTGCTTCAATCGCTACCGTCGGAACCTCTACCGCAAACGACACCCCAAACGCGAGCCGCAGAATCCGTGGAGACTTGGCAAGGACTACTACGCTCGCGGTCTGCTCTCGCAAGGAACCGGGGTGGCGCCTTCTGCCTGGCCAGCCTGGCTGGTCGCACTCAAACGGCAACAACTCCAGTTTAGACGCCTATGCCTGAACCACTTGTAAAGACCAGCGCCGACGTGTTCAAGGTCCTCTGCCACGAGATCGCGGAGTGCTCCGCCGGCCGCACGGATGCCACGAGAGCCAACACCATTTGCCGGTTGACCGATGCGGCGGTCAAGCTGGCCCGCCTCCAAATGGAGGCCAACGCCGACGAAACCAAAGCGCGGGGCATTCAACTTCTGGAGGACGTGCCGGATGAAGCGGAGACCGACCGGCTAACGGCCCGACTGCAAGAGGTGGAGAAGGCGCTGAGCGTGGTCGAGTCTGCCTTGGACAATCCCAAGACCGAGGACTCGAAGATTCCCGCGCTGAGGTCAAAGGCGGACGATCTCAAGCAAGAGAAGTTGAACCTCAAGTGGATCCTTGAGAAGCGCCATTGAGCCACTGTGTCTAATTTCAAAAACCACAAACCACAACCCATCCCACACTAAATAATTATGGCTGTTAACGTTCCCACCATCAAAGGCATCTCCACCATCGTCTGGGGCACCGAGACACAACTCGGCTCCCCATCCGGCGCCATCGTCGAAAGCATCGCCTGCACGCCCAAAAATCCGACCGGCCTCGGCGAGATCGAAAATGGCAACGGCGCCGGCGTCATTGACGTTCTGCTCGACGACGGCTTCGACGCCAAGGTCACCTGCACCTACGACTCCGCGAAGGACTGGCCCGATACTGGCGGTTCTGTCACGCTCACCCTGCCCAAACAGCACGGCTCCGGCACGGACACCTATACCTGCTATGTCCTTGGGGATCCCGAAATTAACACGGCAAAGAAGCAAGCCGCCACCATCGCTCTCAATCTGCGCTATCGCCCCGGCATCGCCCCGTAAACCACGCACGACGCACCACGCACCTTTGACCTCTGACTTATGAAGCGCACTATCCTCCTCACCGCCGGCCTCTGCCTGCTCTCCGCGTTTGCCTACGCCACCATCACCCATACCATCCTCACCAGCTACCAGACGGGCTCCAGCTCGCTCACCGGCAACAACTCCATCACCGCCGACACCGAGCGCAACACCGACGTTACCGTCACCAACGGGACCACCACTGTCACGACCTGGCTTTCGGCCACCAACGCCCAGACCCTGTGCCTGCACGCCACCGTCAACTGCTCTGTCCTGGTCTGCAACGGCGACACCACCAACAACACCGTCACCCTCACGGCCAACTCCCCCAACGTGAGCCTCGGCAGCAACGCCGTCTATTCCATCCTCAACGACGTCAAAGCTACCAAGCTCCTGATCCTGGCCACCAACACCGGCACCTTCTCCCTGCGCGCCCTGCTCGACAGCACACCGTAAACAAAGGCACAATGCACACCGCAGAAGGGAAAGAGCCCTATCCCGGCTTCGGCAAAGAAGCCCAGGCCCACGCCGCCCGCGCGCGAGCCCTCCGCCGCGCCGCCGCCGACCCCCTGCCCGGGCCTCTCGCCGACGCCTTCGGCCCGCTCCCGGAAACCGTCTCCGGCCTCCGTGTCCGCCCAGTCGTCCACTATGACTTCGTGGTCCTGCGCGCCCTTAAATCCCCGCTCCTCGACCACCTGGCCGGTGCGTCCAACGCCAGGCGCAAGCCCGCCTCACCCTTCTCGGACGATCAGGGTTACGAAATGGTCCTTCAATTCACCACCCCGCCCGAGCAGCTCGCCGACCTGATGGACCAGCACGGGCCGTCCTTCCCCAAGTGGTTCCGACGCCAGGCCCGCCAGCGGATCGGCTTCAGGCTCGGCCCAGTCCAGGTGGCGCTTTTAGTCAAACTCGTCGAACAAGCCTTCATCGCCGCCTTCAAGACCGTTCTCGAGTTCACCGAGAAGCCCTCCGACAACGCCCCTTTTACATCGCCACCAGCCCCATCGACGGCCTCGGCTGGTGGCTCGACTACCTCTGCCGCCTCATCCGGTTCTACCACATGACCCGGCGCGAGATCCTTTTCCAACTGCCATCGGTCCAGGGCTGGGCGCTCTACTCCTGGAGCGTCCTCCACAATGAGGTCGCCGAAGTCCAGTTAGCCGAACCCGGCTACATCGCCCAGGCCGCATTCCCGCCCGGTGGCGCCGGCATCCCCGCCGGAAAACTCCCCACTCCGAAATCTGCTCTCCGCACTTGATATGGCCGGCGTCCTCCAATTCACCCTCGGGCTCGAAACCTCCAAGTTTCTATCCCAGATCGGCATTTCCTCCGCCGCTACACTCTCATTCACCACCGTCGCCCGCGGACTCGGCGCTGTCTTCGACCGCGTCGGCGAGCAGATCTCCCGCGGCGCCGCCCTCAACGACCTCTCCAAACGCACCGGCGCCTCTGTCGCCAGCCTTTTTCAGCTCCAAAGCGCATTCAAGGCCGTCGGGCTGGACTCCGCATCCGTCGGAGGATCCCTCTTCAGTCTCACCAAAGCCCTCGGCGGTGTAAACGACGCCGGCGAAGACACCAAATCCATCTTCGCTAAGGCCGGCTTGAACGTGAAGGAACTCGAGGCCAAAGGCCCCGTCGCCGCCATGCAGGACATCCTGGCTGCTATCGCCAAGATGAACACCACCTCCGGCGCTGCCTTTGCCGGCAAAATCTTCCGCGGCAGCTCCGCCGACATCGTCCAGGCCGCACGATCCCTCGAAGAGTTCAACGCCGCTCTTGGACAATCCCGCGCCCAGGGCCAAGCCTTCGAGCGCGTCGCCGGGGTCTTCAGCACGCTTAACAACGCCTTCAGCCGGATCAAAGAAAAGCTCGACCCGCTCTTCCTGATGATGGCCGAAAAGGTCGCCCCAGTCCTCCAGTCCATCCTCGACCAGCTCAACAACCTCGACCTCCAGCCAATGGCCGACGCCATCGGCAAATACCTCGACGCCCTAAAAGCCAGCTTCGGCACGTCCGACTTCGCCGAACTGATCCGCCTCTCTATCAGCGCCGGATTCGAGCAGGCCAAATTCTACGCCGCCCAATTCGCCGCCACCTTCGGCGCCGCCCTCGCCGCCGCGATCCCACCAGCCATCGAAGCCGGCGTCAAAGCCTCCGAATCCGTGTTGCTCACCATCGGCGAACGTATGCATAGGGCCACCATCGAGAAGGCCATTGAGCTCGACAAAAGATCGCTGGACCGCATGGAGAAAAGGCAGGGCGCCTACAGATTCGTTCACCCCGCTGACCTAGAAACCTACAAGGCGGATACGCGCGCCCGCATCCAAAAGAACGAAGAAGCCCTGGGCGACCTGACCGCCGGCAGCCGCCAGGCCCGGCGGCAGTACATCCTGGACGCCGCCGATAACATGCAAAAAGCCATCCAGGATGCCATCTCGGCGGCCTCAGAAACCTTTAAGAGCTTCGGCACGGCGCCTACCGAAGCCCTGGGCAAGCTGCAAGCCAAGGTGGCGGAAATACTCGCTAAAGCTGCCCCGTCACTGGAGGCCGCCGGAGCGGCTGTGCCTGGCCAGAACCTCAACTTTGGCAGCGAATCATCCGGCCGGAAAGCCCCTAAGCCGGAAGTCAGCGATCTCGAAAAACAGGGACTAATCTTCAACCGAGGGCTCTACCGCGGCCCGGCCGAGACCACCGCCCGCAACACCACCCAGCTCGTCCAGCTAACCCGTAACATGCTCGGCTCCATAGGCCGACTGCTCCTCCCGGAAAGTAACGCCCCAGCTACCTAACCCGCTATGCTCATTCTGAAAGACTTGCAAGCCACCGCCGCCGAAGAAGATTTCGTCGAGCCCGGCGAACACCACCACCAGGTCGGCCTGTCCCTCGGCGACGGCTCCTTCCGCTACATCCGCCTCGGCCCCGCCGGCATCACCATCGGCAACAGCCGCACACAACTCGCCATCCCCCGCGACGCCCTCCTGGCCCTCGCCGAACCCCACCTGAAAAACGAAGGCAGAAGTAAGAAGGCAGAAGGCAGAAACCAGACCCCAGAGCCGTGAAATCCCCAATTGGCAATTGGCAATTCCTAGCCCATGCCTGCTAATACCCCAGTCTGGAAAGGCTACCCCGAAGGCACCCTCGCCGAGACGGCCGCATCCGGCGAGCTGCGCCTCGGCGAGCGCGTCACCTACACCACCCAGCACGCCGGCCGCTACGCCGACGCGGTCGCCTACGCCCTCGCCCATCCCCGCGGCTCCTCCTGGGTCCTCTCCATCGCTGGCACCGCCGGCACGTTCTACGTCGAGGAAGCCTCTTGCAGCCCCGAGCGCGGCGGAAAAGGCATCGTATCCGTCACCTACGCCCTCGCCTCCGGCGCCAGCGCCGTCCCCGCCGACGAGTTCTCCCTCACCCCATTCGAGATCAACCCCGCCGTCGAGAAAAACCCCTACTTCTCCGCACTCGATGAATCCGATCTCACCAAAGCCCGCGCTCGCTTCAACGCCGCCACCGCTGCCGGCCAGACCTCGGTGGACGCCGCCATTGACGGCATCACCAACAAGGCCCTGGTCAAGAAACTCCTCGAAAAGTGGGGCCAGGGCATTGAAACCTTTTACCTGGCCGGCTTCCACTTCTCCCACACCCTCCACTTCACGGCCTGCCCGACCCTCTCCGCGGGCGGCTTCATCCAGGACCCCTTCGGCGCATTCAGCGGCTATGTCCTCGGCGCCGGCATGACCTGGCGCCGCGAGGCCGACGAAGTTGTCTGGTCCAATGGCCTCTGGAAACTCACCCGCACCTGGACCGGCGCCCCCGCTAGCCACTGGGATCCAGACCTCTACTCCTGACATGCACCATTCTGGCTAGGTTGAGTCCTCCCCACGATGCAAACCCTCTTCACCGCCCCCGGCCGCTCCGGCCACGGCCGCTCCTCCCGATTCCGCGCTCCGGCCCGTGGTGGCGCGGTCCGAAACAACTGGGTTAGCATCAACCAGCTCGCTGCCGGCCTCCTCGGCCAATCCGCCGCCCTCCAATCCGTCCGCGGCCAGTTCGAGGCCCTCAAACTCATCGCCCGCTACCTCGACTCACTCCACCCCTTCAAGATCTACCAGCTCCCCGCCGTCCTTCGTGCCGCTCCCGATCCGGCATCCGACTGGCGCAAAGTCCTCGTCCGCGCCGGCCGCGTCCTCGAAACCGACGCCACCGGCACCGACGCGGTCAACAGCGACCCCGATTCCGAAACCTACCCCGCCACCCCATCCGAAACCACCGTCCCGGCGGACACCGACGATTTCTATTTCTGGCTCGAGGTTGACACCTCCGCCAGCCCAACCACCGCCACCGTCAGATCCGGCACCCTCGCCGAGGCCATCGATGGATCCAGCGGCGGCTCCGCCTGGCCTGCTGCTCCGGTCCCGGACACCGACCACATACCTATCGGCGTCGTGGACACCCAGACCGCCGCCTCCGACAAGCGCCCTATCATCCGCCAGTTACTTCGCGCTGACATCATTTTCTTTGGCTCATCATCCCCCTGCCCGCTTGCATAGATGCACACCGCCCTGCCTTATCGCCCGCCATGCGCCGGCTGGCGCCCAGCATTAGGTCCGGGCGGCTGCTTCCAGCATTGGCGCCGCCGCGAAGCCTACTTCCCGGTCTATTCCAACGACACTAAGGACACCTCCAACAACGTCCCCGCTGCCAGGGTAGCAGCCTGGGCATCCAAGGTGGACGGCGAGCTGGTCGTTGACCGCGCCGACTGCGCCACCGGGTCGGGTAAGAAAGAGGTCAGTTACAACTGCCTGACGCTGATGCCTGACCGGACCAAGAACCTGGCCCACTGTTTGAAGGTAGGCTGGAAGGGGGTGCAGGCGAGGAAGTTCTGGCACGGCCGCGTTCCGTTTACCTCCTGGGAGGACGGGGATTGCACCACGACTGAAGTGGACGCGACGGCTCCCGGCACGCGCTACCTGGCTTTCACGAAGGAAATGTCCTGGGAAGTCCAATCCTACGTTTGCTTAGACGGCGGGAATGGCGTAACGAAAGTTACCGCCGGCAGCAGCTATCAGCGAACCACCACAATCGGAAGAACCACCGGGCTAGCCACGAGTTCCAACTGCGAAAAGAGCTGGTCTGAATCCTATGAAGGATCCTCATCGGTATGTCCGGACAGGTCTGGCGAGAATGATTCGTCAGAAGAATGGGAGCCGCTGCAAAGTAAACATCCAGACGGCCCTCCAATGCCCGACCAGGTATGCGGCGGATATTTCGTCGGAATGCAAGACTTCATTGACTGGCTCGAAATCGGCTGGGTTATTAACACTGGACGGGCCGCGGCGCTCGCCCAGCAGGGCGCCACCATCGCCACCTATACCCTCTCGTGCAGCCCGAAGCCTCCAAACACCTTCGACATTTCCCTGGTCGTTAGCGTCACCCTCACGCTTTCCACAGCCTACGACGCCGCCGCCCTGCGATCCGATCTGGCCGAGCTGCTCGCGGAATGGGACCTGACCGACGACGCGGTCTATCCGTGGCGCTATGACATGGCGCTGACGACGTGCCCGCTGGTGACACGAAACGAAGTTGAGCAGGCCAGGAGTCCGGAGTTCATTTTCACCGAGCTGGATGATTGCGACGAGATTGATCCGATCCTGGCCGATCCGCTCGCGAGCTACATTGACGGCAGCATCCGCGGCGCGCCATTCGAGGACGGTTATCCGGCGGTGTTTTCGGAGGATACCGTTGCGGAGGACTTCGACAGCGAGGACATCGAAGAGAGCGCCATTCAACTTTCGGTGACGGCGCAACACCTGGACAGCGTGGAAGGCTTCGACGCCGACGACGTAAGCCGCGGCGCGGGCACGGAGGGGGTGGACTACACCTTTGATGCGGACTGCCAGAAGGTGGAGCTGACGCCGAACGGACCGGGCTATACCAACCCGCTGCTGCCGGTGAACGCCGGGGATTATATCACGGTCACATACGACCGGCAGAATGATGACACGGGCGGCCTATTCAACTTCTTCTACGAGCACCCGACGACCCATCTTTACGGACAATGGAGCGCCGGCAGCATACCGCATTCCGCGACCCAATGGACGCCGGACGACAAGATCAGCTCTCTGCCGCCCGGCGCATGGCTGAAGGTGATGGACGGCGGGGCGTTGTGGGGTCAGAAGTATGCCGAGATCAAGAACCCCTGGCATTCGCTCGATTGGTTCGGGCCGAGCGGCGCGCGGAGAGAAGACGTTGTGGACACCGATCCGCGATGGCCGAACGCCTGGCCGATTGATGGAGACCGGGGCTGCACCTTCGAGGAAGGTTCGGGCACTGTGACCGTCACCCTCGACTCAGCCGCTCAATATCTGGCAGTGGGCGACCTGGTGGACTTTACTACGGCGGACGGTCTGACCGTGGACAGCAACAGCGGGAGCGGATACGAAGTCGCCAGCATTGGCAGCGGAACCTTTACCTACGCCGGCGCGGCTCCCGGGGCGACCTATACCCGTGTCAAATCGCACGGGGCCCCGGGATTCTGGTGGCACGACACGGACGGCAAGGGGGACTTTCTCAAGAACGAATGGCGGTTCAATTACCGCGATGTGAGCAGCGCGCTCGACCCGGACAAGGAAGTCCGCGCCGCGCAACTTCTCTATTACGGGATGCCTCGCGAGGTCATCAATTACACCTGCCAGACCAAGTGTCTGGCTTTCAGCCGATGCAGCCCGTCGGTGATGTGCTTTTCGCCGAACGCGGAAGTGGACGATTTCGAGCATGGGGCGACGTATGACTTCGACGAGGAAGGGGAGTTCGTCCCAGACGTGAAGTTTGGGGCGCTATGGATCGGAACTTTCCGGCAGATCATGGACGACCTGTGGTTTACCGCTGATCCGGAGGACGTTGAAGACGACGGCGGCTGCGGCAGCACCGTGAAGGACCCTACCGCGCCGCATCGAATGGTCGTGGAGGCGCGCGCCACCGTTCCGGCGGCCTGGATCAGCGGGGACGCTGGGCCGGCCCCAGGCACTTACTACACTACGGACATCGGCGACCCGGTTGGCTTCACGCTCCGCGACGGGCAATACCGGCTGTTCCTGGAATTGGAAGACATGCAATTCGACGGGAACGACGGCATTGTGCAGCTCCCGATTGATGACATGCTCGATCCAATCGGAGAGCCGTGGATGCCGTGGCGGCTGTGGACGGCGCTGCGGACGTGCATTTGCAGCGAGGGTATTTTTGCGGACGATTATGAGGACATCCTGACCGCGTGGATCTGCGGCGCTGACCCGACGATTTGCAGCGGGCACTACCCGGCATGAGGCGGCTGACGATCACGCACCGCGGCAAACCCTATGGTGGGGAAGCCAGCGTATGGCCGGTGGTGGCAGCGTCATTGACTGCACCGCAGGTCAGGTCGGATCGGAGCCGACCGCGCGTGGTTGCTTGCTGGGTTCGAGAGCGCGGCGAGGCCTGCGGCAAGTGCGAGCACCAGGTGGTGTCGGCAAGGTTTGAAGAGCAGTGCCAACTGCGCCCTGAATGGGGCTGCCTGGCCCGCGCTCGTCACAACCCATCCATCACCTGCCCAATCGCTTCCTGGCCATGACCTCGCGACCCATCCGCCGCGCCTTCGCAAGCACCCCGCCGGCGCTCGAAATCCTGCCTATAAATACCCATTTCAACCCCGTTCCAGACCCATTCTGACTTGGACGGGCGGCCTACCTACCCTCTCCTTCAGTGGTAGCACCCCCGTCCTTCCTCCGTCCCTCCTCCGTCCTTCCTCCGTCCCTCCTCCGTCCTTCCTCCGTTCCTCCTCCGTTCCTCCTCCGTTCCGGATACGGAGGAAGGACGGAGGAGGGACGGAGGAAGGACGGAGGAAGGACGGAGGAGCAACGGAGGAGGAACGGAGGAGGGACGGTAGCTGCTGCGTGCAACTGCAGTAATAGCAGCTATTGGCCAGGCCCAAAACCTCTGGCACGGATGGATCAGCGCGGGTTGTTCCTGCTGCCACCCAGCGCACCGTTACGACAGAAAACGCGAGATTCCTGAGGCAAACAGCCGGGTGTTGGCAGCAGGAAGATCCCTCAGAGCCTCAGAATCCGTGCAGCGGTTGAAGGGGTCCGGGCCTCGGTCTGTTAATCCGCCACCGGTCCGGCCCGCCGCCTGGTTGTTCTTGCGCGGGCCGTTCCTGGCGGGCGGGGCGAGCAGTAGCGGTGCTGAGGCGACCGCCACATCGGCCCGAGGGCGCCTACTCGATGTCTGACGACGCCGGCGGCGTTACTGATAGCCGCGCCAGGCCTTCATGGACTCGACGAGGTGGTCGCGCGCGTCGCCCGGGATGCCGTAGCATTGCAGGCCGACCGGGCCGGTGTAGCCGAGCTGGCGCAGCCTCTGGAGGAAGGCTCGCATGTCAAACGAGCCGCGGCCCAGGGGTTGGATATAGCGTGCCCAGCCGGGTTGGTCGTCAAATTCGTCGGCGCCGTTGATCGAGACCGCCCAAAGGCGGGGCATGGCCTTGGCCAGCAACGGCTGGTAGTCGCGGTCCTTGCTGACGCGCAGCCAGTGGCAGAGGTTGAACATCACGCCGACGTTCGGGCGGTCCACCTTGTCTGCGACCCGGACACAGTCCTCGATCTTCTCCAGCCACATGAAGCTGTGAGGATAGAGCAGCACTTGGGCGCCGGAGTTGGTGGCGAGGGCAGCCATCTCGCGAATGATCTCGACCGCGCGCGGGTCGCCGGCGGGGTCGGAAGGTTTGAGGCCGTTCATCAGCAGGACGAACTGCACGCCGCAGCCTTTGAGCAGGGGCAGGACCTCCTTGAAGCGTGGATCGTAAGCTTGCTTGCCGGGCGTAATGTCCACGGTCATGGTAATCTGGAACAGCTTGAGGCCGGCGGCGTCGAGGGTCTTCAGGCGCTCGGGGATATTGTCCAGCCACAGGTGGCCGACGCCGTCGTAGCCGAGTTCCTTGAGCATCTGGGCCTGCTGCTGGAGGTTGCGCTTCCTGGCGTCGTGGGTGTCAATGCAGAATGCGAAGAAGGCATTCGTCCTGGCGCCGGAACGCTCGGCCGCGACCGAGGGCGCCAGCAGCGCGACGCTCAGCAGCAAAGTGAAGCTCAACGTGCTCTTGCTCATGCGTTGCTGCGGTCTGGCCTTGCGGCTCACCCCTTCCAGGGCCGCTGGCGGTCCTGGGTGCGGCGCAGGGCGTCCGTCGCGATCTTCACGTCGTCATCAATCTCGTAGTCGAACATGCCGGCCAGCACGAAGTCCGCGCCGTTCAGGAAGGCGTAGCGGAAGGCCGTCTGCGGGGGGATGGCCCCGGCGGCCATGGTTTTGAAGGCGATCCACGGCTTGTCCACCGCTTTCATGACTGCGGCGGTCTCCTCCGGGTTGGCGCACCAGTAGCCGGGGAACTCGTTGTAGGGCTTGGTGATCTCCTCCGGTTTGGGCGCGGTGGGGTAGTTGTGGGAGTGGAAGGTCTTGATGTAGAAATCCGCCTTCACCCCGAACTCCTCGCAGGCTTTGACCACGTCGAGCGAATGGCACCCCACCCCGGAAGGCACGCCGAACTCTTTGGGCAGTTCGACCGCTTTGGCAACCAACTCGATCTTGTCTTGCGCCACCAGTGAATCGGCGTGAACGCCCCAGAGGTAGATCGCCTCGCAGCCGTCTTTGACCAGGGCCTCGACGTGACTGCGGTACTTGGCCATGTCCGGCTCGACGGGCGCGGTGGGGCAGATGATCCACTGGATTTTGCCGCCGCGCTCCTGGCGGTAGCGGCGGAGCAGCGACATCGGATGCTCCGGGTTGTGCATGGAGACGGTGTTGATGCCGGCGGCCTCGGCCTTGGCCAAGGTCTCCAGGATCTTCTCGTCGGTGTTGTAACGCGCGGCGAGCGTATAGACGTATTTCAAGTCGCGGCTGTGGGTGTAGTGGGTCAGCAGATTCCCGCCGAGGATCAGCCGGCTCACCTCCAGCTTGCCAATCCGGCCTTTGGGCAAGGGGGCCGGTGCGGCGGGCGGCGGAGCGTCGTTTTTGGCCGGGTCTTGCCCGTGCGCGTGCAAGGCCAGGGCGAGGCCGGCGGTGGTGAGGACGGTTTCCTTGACGAAGGAGCGGCGATTCATTTCAGATTGCATAAGCTGCGTTTGCCGGACCGGCGGTTCTCCGGCCTGGGCTATCTTTACCAGGGCTGGCCGCGCGTGGCGAGCTTTTCATCTCGGCCCGCGTTGCGCGTGCGGGGTTCTGGATCCGGAGCCCCGCTTGCCTATCCCGCGATGGGCGGCTTCTGTTTGTGCCATTCCGTGCTCTGTTCGTAGGCGTGGCCCAATCGCAGGATCGCCTCTTCGCCGAACGGCTTGCCGAGCAACTGCAGCCCGATCGGCAGCCGCGGGACGTCGTTGGTAAATCCACACGGCACCACCAGGCCGCAGATGCCCGCCAGGTTGCAGGAGATGGTGAAGATGTCCATGAGGTACATCTGCAGCGGGTCCTCGGACTTCTCGCCGATCTTGAACGCCGCCGTCGGGGAGGTGGGCGTGAGAATCGCATCCACCTTCTCGAACGCGGTCAGGAAATCGTTGCGAATCAGCGTCCGCACCTTCTGCGCCCGAAGGTAATAGGCATCGTAGTAGCCGCTGCTGAGCACGTAGGTGCCCAGAATGATGCGCCGCTTCACTTCCGGGCCGAACCCTGCCCCGCGCGTCCGGCCATACAACTCGATCGGGTCCGCCCCGTTCACGCGCAGCCCGTAGCGGATGCCGTCAAAGCGCGCCAGGTTGGCGCTGGCCTCCGCCGTGGCGATGATGTAGTAGGTCGCAATCGCGTAATCGGTATGGGGCAGCGACACCTCCACCACCTCGGCCCCCAGCGTGGTGAACTGCCGCACCGCCGCCTCGATGGCCTGCTTGACCGCGGGGTCCAGCCCCCCGATCATGTATTCCTTCGCCAGGCCCACTTTCAAGCCCTTGATGTCGCCTGTCAGCCCCGCCGCATAATCCCCCACCGGCTGCGGCACGCTGGATGAATCGCGGGGATCGTGCCCGCCGATGACGCTCAGCACTGTCGCGGCGTCCCGCGCGTCTTTGGCGAAGCAGCCAACCTGGTCGAGCGACGATGCGTAGGCCACCAGCCCGTAGCGCGAGACGCGCCCGTACGACGGCTTGAGCCCGACGCAGCCGCACAGCGACGCCGGCTGGCGGATCGAGCCGCCCGTGTCGGAGCCCAGCGCCGCGACGCACTCGTCCGCAGCCACCGCCGCGGCGGATCCGCCGGAGGAACCGCCCGGGATGCGCGACGGGTCCCACGGATTGCGCGTGATCTGGAACGCCGAGTTCTCCGTCGAGCTGCCCATGGCAAACTCATCCATGTTCAGCCGCCCAAAGACCACCGCCCCGGCTGCTTTCAGCTTCTCGATCACCGTTGCGTCGTAGGGAGAAATGAAATTCTGGAGAATCCGGGAGCCGCAGTTGAGGGGGTGGCCCTTCACCGCGATGACGTCCTTGACCCCGACCGGCACTCCCAGCAAGGGCCGCTGCGCATGGGTCTGCCCGGCGGCCAGCGCTTTGTCAGCCTCATCCGCCTGCGCCAGCGCGTCCGCCGCGTCGTAACTGATGAACGCGCGAATCCGGCCGTCCACGCTCTGAATCCGGTCCAGGCACGCCTGTGTGGCCGACCGCGCCGAAACCTCGCGCCGGGCCAGCCTGGCCACCAGCTCCGAAATCGTAAGTTGATTCAACATGAGATGCCTGCGGCCCATACTCAGGCCGCGGAACTGGGCCATATAGTGGCGCAGCCACGCCGGCTGTCAATGATGCGGAAGGCGGGTGACTACAGTTCGCCGCCCCCGGCACAGCCAGGCACTGCTTGGGAAATCGGGCCGGAGGTGGGCTTCCGACGCCCCCGTTTCATCGGGGCAACGACCGGCTCGCGCGGCGGGTTATTGCCGGACCCTGGGGCGAGCCGCATTGGTGCGGGAGGCGGAACTTCCGGGAACCTGCCGGCGCTGACCCAGGACGGCCTTCTCAATCAGCGGCGTCAACCGCTGGGCCATGAGGTCGTTGCCCTCGTCATTGGGGTGCGTCGGGTCGGCGAACTTGTCTTTGTCCTGTTCCCCGAATAGATAGAGCCCCTCGACCACATGCATGAGTCTATCGCCAGCCTGGCGGCGGTCCGCAGCGGCCTGCCGCATCACGGCCCGCAAATCCTCCGACCGCTTTCTATAGCTCGGTTCGTTCTCCTCTTTGGTTGAGTAGATGGGGGTTACGCAGAAAATCGGCACCTCGGGGTGTGCGGCGCGGATCGTGTCCAGCATCCGGTTATACCGTTCCGGTTCCGCAGCGCCGTAGGACTTGCCCAGGTCAAACAGGTAGCCGCAGGCATCGAGTTGGTTGACCAGGGCCACCACCTCCGGCTCGGCCTTGCCGGCGCCGCCGAAGCCGAGATTGACAAAGTCAAGGTTCAGCCGCCGGGCCACGGTGGCCGGGTAGGTCCGCGAGGGATGCGCCGCCCCGGTCCCCTGCAAAACGGAGGAGCCGTAGCAGACGATGGGGCGCTTCAGCGCGAAAGGTGGCGGCGGCCTCAGCTCGGCGCCTGCGTCCAGGCCCACCGCGAAAACCCGCACTTCATTCCGGTGGGGCAGGTAGAGGGTGATGTCCTTCCAGGCCCGGTCCTTGTTCTCGAAGATCACACGGTCCACCCGCTGCGTCCCTTGCGGGCTGACCGAACCCGCATATTCGCCATTCACGAAGGCATCGAAGAAGCATCGTTTCCCACCGGCCTGGACGGCCTTGAGCCGGAGGCCCAGGAACGTGCTGTTGCAGGAGAAGCGGATGCGGCCCCCGTCGGGGGCGACCGCCCGGTTCCAGACGCCTTTGGGCACGGTGGTTTTGGCGCTTTTCGGCAGACGCCAAAGGTCCGGCGCATTCTCCTTGAGCCACGGCAGCCCGCGCATTTCCAGTTGCGGGTGCGGCAGGTCGAGCCACTTTACCGGGCCGGCGGTTTGCGGCGAAGCAGGCGATGCCGCATTCGCCCCGACTGACGCCAGGAGGCTCGCCGCCAGGCAAGTTAGAAAAAGCCTAATATCGGGTGTCATATATCCGTGGTTGTTGCAGCCGCGAGGTCGCATAGTCTTGCCTGTCATCTGTCGGATGATCCCGCACCGGGCAATTATTCGGTTATCGAATGCCTGATTCTGCGGTATCCTTTCCCCATGCGCTATCGAATTCTAGGCAGCACGGGACTGCGGGTGTCGGTCATTGGGTTGGGCACCTGGCAGTTTGGCGGCGAGTGGGGCCGCGCCTTCTCCCAGGCCGACGCGGATGCCATCCTCGACCAAGCGGGCGCGCTCGGCATCAACCTCCTCGACACCGCCGAATGCTACGGCGATCACCTCTCCGAAAGCCTGGTCGGTGATTACCTCAGCCGTCACGACCGCTCGCGCTGGATCGTTGCCACCAAGTTCGGCCATCGCTTCAACCGCTTCATGAGCCGGACGGAGGACTTCTCCGTTGCGGGCGCGCGCCAGCAACTCGAGGCCTCGCTGCGCGCGCTGCGCGTCGAGGCCATTGACCTCTACCAGTTTCATTCCGGCTCCGACAGCCAGCTCCTGAACGAGGACCTGTGGACGATGCTCGCTGAGCAAAAGCGCGCCGGCAAGATCCGGCACCTGGGCATCTCCATCCCGGGCAAAGGCAGCGAGCTGCACGCCCGCGAAGCGCGGCGGCTCGGCGCCGAAACCCTCCAGGTGATCTACAACCGCCTCGATCGCCGGCCCGAGCAGCTTTACTTCCCCCACGCGCAACGGGACAACCTCGGCATCCTGGCGCGCGTGCCGCTGGCCAGCGGTCTGCTCAGCGGCAAGTATCGTGCCGGCGCGACCTTCCCGGCCGGTGACTGGCGCTCGACCTGGGAGGCTGGAAAGCTGCAGCGTGATCTCGCAGAGGTGGAGCGCATTCGGCAGGCTGAACTGCCGGCCGGCGTGCCGATGGCACAGTGGGCCCTGGCATGGTGCTTGAGGCATCCCGCCGTCTCAACGGTCATCCCCGGCTGCATGAACGCGGCTCAGGCGGCCGCCAATGCCGCGGCAGCGGAGCTGGAGCTGGAGCTGCCCGCGTAACGCGTCCCCCGGCGCTCAAGCCCCGGCGTTCTTCCGGCGGCCCGCCAGCCCGCCAGCGCAGTTCAGCAGCGCCGTGACCAGGCAAACGCCGCCCACGCCAATCAGCGGAATCAGCAGCGTGCACGCCAGCAACGCGCCCAGGCAGGCGCCGATGAAATCCGCCGCATAGAGGCGCGCGGCCCCGCGGGCGGTTCCGTCGAACTCCAGCCGGTTGGCCAACGGGAACTGCATCCCGACCAGCACGGCCAGAACCAGCGTCAGCAGGGCAATGATAACCTTGACCATCGCCAGGGACACCGCCGAGCCGCCCATTCGATTCAGCAGCGGCAACAGCAGCGGCAGGAGCACGGCATAGCCCGCAATAAGAAACGCCAGCCCCGACAGGCTGCCAAAACCGAAGTTCGGCAGCCTGCTGCGGGGATCATGCGTTTGGTAGCTTCCAACGCCTGGTTTCCCCTCACCCCGGCCCTCTCCCGTGGGGAGAGGGAGAGCCGCATCCCGTTTCTCGGCTGTGGCTGACGCTTCAGGTCCGCCGGAAGACTGGCGAGAATTCTCCCTCTCCCCCGGGGAGAGGGCTGGGGTGAGGGGGAAGGCGGCGTGTGTTCTCCCAAAGATATCACTCTTGAGCCCCCCCGATATCCGAACTCCGAACAGGTCCTGACCGGAGCGCCCCCCGTCAACACCCGCGGAAAGCCGATTCATGAGAGCGGCCCCCAGCGCCAGGCCCGCCATGAAGACCGTCACGATGACCCCGACCTGGTGATAGACCGAGCCGCAGAGGATCTGGAAGGCCAGCAACAGCACCACTTCCAGGGTGGAAGCGGCGAAGCCCGACGCGAACAGCACCAACGCGCTGCCCCGCAGCCGCACCACGTAGAACCCGAGCCCCAGCAGCAGCGCCGCCTCCGCCAGGCCGAACCGGGCATCAAACTGACTCAGCCAGTGGCGCAGGTGGTAGTAGTAGAGAACGGGGCTGAAATCCCGGTTCACCGCCACCGGCTGGGTCGTGGCGTTGGCAAGGGCCTGCATCCGGTCGGGCGTCAGCATGGCGGAAAGGTAATGGCGGTTCACCAGCCGGGTTTGGATGCCTCGCTGCTCCAGGCGAGCGGCGATGTCCGCATACAGCGGCCCATCCGACGCCAGGAAGAAGACCCGGCTGCCGGGGATCGCCAGCACGTTGCGGAACGATTGCCCCGCGGCCAAACGCGCGGAGGACAGCAGCCGCGCCAGCTCGGGACTGACGTAATTCTCATACTGCCCCAGCGCAAAGCACGCCACGCCATCCCGGGCCAGCGCCCCTTTGACCTCAGCGAGATACTCCGCCGTGTAGAAGCGGTTGAGCTGAGCGCTGGCCGGAGCCGGCACGTCAACGATGACCACATCGTACTTCTCCGCCGCCTGCCGGACGAAGAGCCGTCCATCCGTGTTGAAGACCCTGATCCGGCTGTCGTCGAGGTTCTGCGGCAGATACTTCTGACCCAGCGTCAGAATCAGCGGGTCCAACTCCACGTAGTCCACCGCGCCGACGCCATACTTGAGGATTTCACGGGCCGTGCCCGAGATGCCGCCGGACACCAACAGCACCCGCCGCGCCTCCGGCCGCTGCGCCATCGCGTAGTGCACCGTTTCCTCGACGCGCTGGTCGTCGCGGGTCGAAATGACCGGAATGCCGTTCTCGATGAAATCATACTGCCCAGCCGACTTGGTCACGACGAGCTTGCCGTAAGGCGAGTTGGCGTGTGTGACCACGTGCTGCCGCGGATACTGCAAGGCGGTGGACAGGCGGTCCGGGTCAGCCAGAATCGTGACGCCGATCAGGCCAATGCCGAGTGCCGGCGCCGCCGCGGGGAACAGGCGAGCGGCGGACTTTGAACCTTGAGCTTGCCGGCCCACCAGCCACGCCAACGCCAGGTTCAGGACCGCGGGACAGACCAGAAGAGCAATGTGGTCGAGGAGCCACACCAGCACAAAGCTGAACACGACCCCGCCAACAATGCTGCCGAGGCTGTCGGCCACGTAGGCGCGCCCGATCCCCGCCGCTCCCGCCTTTCGCGACAGGATCGAACAGGCCAGCGTGAGGCCAAAGCCCGCCACCAGGCAATACGGCAACAGCAGCACAAACGTCGCCCCCACCGTCTCCGCCACGCCCAGCGCCGCGCCCCGGAGGAACACCACGTTGCGCAACGCCCGCAACAGGAACACCTGCGCCGGCGGCAGCACCGCCACCAGGACCTGGACCATGGCCAGGGCGGTTAGTTGGTTGCGCAGCCGCTCGGACGTGCGCCCCAGCCCCGCGCCGATTCCCATCAGCAGGAGCCACAAGCCCAGCGTCACCCCCAACACCATCTCGTTTCCGGAGAATACCCCGAGCAACTCGCGCATCAGCGCCAGTTGCGTCATCACGCACGACGCCCCCAGCGCCCCCACCGCTATGAGCACCAGCCGCTGGCCGTCAGGAACGGGGGTGCTCTTCTTCAAAACACTCCACGTGGTAGATGGAGACGGTAACATCCTTTCCCCGCCACGCGGAGGCGTCGCAGCCGGCCTTCCGCGAGAGATGCTCCAGGAACTGGACCTTGTCGGGAATCTGCGCCCAGACCTGCGGCAGAAACGTCGCCGTGCGCGTGCCGATGTGCAGCAGCACGCCGTCCTCGAGCGGGCGCAGTTTGTTCAGCAAGTCGTCCGGCGAGCTGAACGGCAGCGGCTGCGGCTCCGTCAGCACGCTGATCTCGATCTTGATCTCGCCCAATTCATCGGCCTGGACAGGGGGGAAGCGGGGGTCGCGCAGCGCCGCGTTGCGGGCGTTTTCGGCTACCGCCTGGTGCAAGGGTTCCAGGGCGGTCAAGTGGCCGATGCAGCCCCGCAGCGCGCCGCCCTTGGTCAAGGTGACGAAGCAGGCCCGCTTCTCCAGCAGCTTCGGCGGCACGTCCTTGTCGGCGACTTCGGGCAGGCTGCCGGTGGCCGTCACGCTCTTTAAGGTCTGGCGGGCCAGCTCCAGCAGAAACTTCCGCTCGGGCACCGACACGTTCTCCGGCGCCGGCGCATAGAACGCCACCGCCGTGTATCCTACCACACGGTCCTTATCGCCGGAGACATCGCCACTGTTGCGGTAATCGAGCACTTGCGCCTTCCAACCCTTCTGCCGCGCCAGGTGCAGCAGCGCCAGGACCGGCAACTTGCCGCACGCTTCCTGGGATTGCATCGCGTCAATGTCCATATTGCCGATGGCCTCGACACAACGACGGTCCAGCCCTTGCGCGGTCTTGTATGGATGAAAATGGCTCAAGTCGGTACTGGCCACAACTACTGTTTTCTCGTCAATTCGGTCCGCCAATGCCTTCGCCAAGTGTTCCGGATTCACCTCGCCCAGGATCACCGGCAGGAGCTTGAAGTCCTTGAGGACCTTTTGCAGGAACGGCACCTGCACCTCGACGGAGTGCTCCCACGTCTCGGGCGTGTCCTGGCCGGCTTCCGGCGCGGCCTTTGGCGCCTGCCGCCACCAGCCTGGCCGTTGGACGGGGCATCGCGTCTCCAGCGCGAACGGCGCGACCGCCGCCAGCGCCTTCGCCTGCTCGGAGATCGGCACCAGTCCCAGCGGCGTCCGGTAGGCGTCCGCATTCGGGATGCAGGCGCCCTGCAGCAGCGCGTAGTGGCTGGCCCCCATGACCACCACGGTTCGCACGTCGCGCCCTGCCAGCAACTTGTAGGCGATGGCGGCCGTTGGCCCGGAAAACTCGTAGCCCGCATGCGGGCAGACCAGGCCCTTCAGCCGAGGGATGTAACGGTCCGGCGCGCTCGCCAACAGGGTGTCAATCATTCCCGAGAGCTTCGCCGCCTCGCCTGGATAGAACAATCCCGCCACCGCCGGCTCCCGCACGCGCTGCGCCCCTTTGGCGGGCGGCGCTGGCTTGACCTGGTTTGTAAGCTGTCTTTCCCCCGCCGCTTCCGGACGCGCGCCGCACCCGAAGCCGGTTGCCACCAATGCCAGCGCGATCACCGCACATTTCATGCTGCCGCCTCGTTCCGCAGCCCGCGTTGCCAAGTGCTCTGCCATGCCTGCAAGGCATACTCCTTTGCCGCCCGATGGCAAGACCGAATTTTCGACCCGCCCCAGCCGCACCATCCTGGCCACGGCCAGGCTCATCACTCCCAACCCCAAAAATGCTGCCGCACGCGACGGCGCTCTCGATACTCCCGCCCCTGCGCGCGGCGTCTCCGAAATATCCTCCACACCGCATAACCGGCTGCGGCGCACACTACAGCGGCTGCGCCCCCCACAAACTCATCACCAATCAATTGTGCCAGCCAGCCGAGCATCGTAACGCGCGGGCAATACTTGCCGCGCAGTCAATATACACCATTGTCTGCTGCGGGCGAATTGGGCAATGGGCGCTTGCAATGCAGGCCGCAGCCTGCATAGTGCCCGCCATCATGCTGACCGCCCCCTCAATCGCTGCCGCCCACCTGCGGCAAACTGACCTGCCATGACCCGGCCATCCCCCCGCCTCTCACGCCGCAACTTCGTAGAACGTTCCGCGCTGGCCGCTGGCCTCCTCGGCGCTGCCGGACTGGCGCCCGCCAGCGACGGTTGCGCCGCTGAAGCCGTCGAGGCTTCGGCGCTCGGGTCCGCCTCCCGCGTCAACGCCCGCCAGCATGGCGCCAAGGGGGACGGCAGGACCGACGATTCCAAAGCGCTGCAAAGCGCCCTCGACGCTGCCCGGAAGGACGGCCCGATCTGCTATGTGCCGCCCGGCCTTTACCGCCTGGAGGCGTCGCTGACGGTTCCGCCGGGCGTGACTTTGTGCGGGGCGTCCGGCGGCGTGCCGCATAGCGAGCATCCGATCGGCACGGTGCTGCTGGCAGTCGGTGGCCGCGGCCAGGCTGACGGCGAACCACTCGTCACGCTCAAGCCCAACGCCGTGGTGCGGAACCTCATAATCCATTATCCCGAGCAGAACCTCGCTGAAGTGGCGCCCTACCCGTGGTCCATTCGCGCCGATGGCGAGCTGTGCCAAATCCGCGATCTCACGCTCACCAACCCCTACCAGGCCCTGGACCTTGGCAGCCGCTGGAACGAACTGCACCTGGTCCGCAACGTCTTCGCCTGCCCCCTCAAGATTGGTGTCTATATTGACCAGTGCACCGACATCGGCCGCATCGAGAACGTCCACTTCAACCCGAACTTCTGGACGCGCATGGCGCTTAAGCCCGGCTTCCCCGGCGGCGACATTAAAGCTTACCTGGAGCAGAACCTCGTGGGGTTCAAGATCGGCAAGACCGACTGGGAGTTCATCAGCAACAGCTTCGTCATCTTCCCCCGGATCGGGTTTCACTTCGACGACTTCGGGCACGGGCCGGGCAACGCCGTCATCACTCAGTCCGGCAGTGATATCTGCCCGGTGGCCGTGCAGGTAGATCGTTCCCAGCCGCACGCCGGCGTCCAGTTCGCTAATGCGCAGTTCATGTCCACCCTCCAGGTCGGGCCGGCCAATCAGGGCCCTGTCAAACTGGCCAACTGCGGCTTCTGGGGCATCCCCGCCACCCGCGAACATGTGCGTCACTCCGGACCCAGCACGCTGGCCCTGACGGCCTGCCACTTCAACGGCTGGGACCAACCGGGCAAGGGTGATCCCTGCATCCGGGCCGCCGGCGGGCGGTTGGTGGTCAACGGCTGCGAGTTCATGGACGGCGGCAAGCGCGCCGTCGTCCTGGAGAAGGGCCTGGTGGCTGCGACAATCTCAGGCTGCACCTTCCGCGGCTCCCAGGCGGTTGACGACCAGTCCGGCGCCGACGTGCAAATCGGCCTCAACACCAGCCGCTAGCAGCCCCCTGCTGCCGCCTTTCAACCTTTCTGCCCGGCCAACCGTTCCAGGAACTGGCGGGCCTTCCTGGCGGCGGCTGTGACGCTCTCCAGCGAGCCGCGGGCGAGGCACTCGACCAGCAGCGGCCCGCGCGTGAATCCGCCTTGCTTCAGGCGGGCAAACACCGCCGGGAAGTCCACTTTGCCCTCGCCGATGTTCACCAGCACCTCCTTGGGCGGCCGGAAATCCTTCACGCTCATCCCGACCACCAGGCCGTCCACCGTGGCGGCGTCCGCAACCGGATCGAGTTTGCCATCCGAGTAGTAGAAAACGTTGCCCGGATCATACCACAACCCGAAGTTCTTCTTGCCGACCAGCTCGATGGCTTTGCGGCACTGGGGACCGGTCGCGTTTTGCCCGCCATGCGGCTTGATGCTGAGCCCGACCCCTCGCGCCGCCGCGTAGTCGCAGCATTCCGCGATGGTCTTGTAGTAGAGCGAGTAAAGCTTCTCGTCGCTGGTCCCGCCCAGCATCAGGTGCGGACACTCGCAGACAGCCGCATCATCAATAAGCTGTTTCAAGCCCCGGATGCCCGCCTCAAGCGAGTCGGTGACCGAAAAATCACCAAAGACGGACAGCACCTCCAGCCCGCGCTTCCGCGCTTCCCGGTGCATGGCCCGGACTTCCTCGATTGGCGTGGTGGTCTTGATCATCACCCACCCCTTGGTGTTGGTGGTCATCAGCCCGACATACTTGAAACCCGCCTCGGACATGGCGTCCAGCGCCACCGGGTAGTCGAACTGGTCGAACGCCCGCGTGTAACAGCCAATTTGCCAAACGGGCTTGCGCGCCGGGACAGCCTCAGCCGCAAGAAGTGAGTGGAGGTTCAAGGCCGACAGACCGGCCATCCCCAGCCCGGCCGCCCCGCCCAGAAATGTCCGCCGGTTGATCTGGCCGGCAGTGTTCGCAGTAATCACATTCGCCACGTTCAACATATTCCAGGGCCAAAACCTCCGGCTGGCAAGAGCGGAGTTCAGCAACTATGCTATGGTCATGAGCAAGACTGGTCTTCATTCCCTTTGGTGTGGTTCGCCTGGCGCGCTGCTGTGGCTGGGAGCGGTTCCAGCGGTTCTTGCGCTGGGGCGCACTCCCGCGGCGGCGGCGGTTGAACCGCTGGACATCGGCAGCGCGCGGCAGGTGTTCATGGACGGACGGTTCATGACCGGCGCGACGGGCGTAACCTTGGAAGTGCACCCGCCGCGCAAGACCGGCGAGTGGACAATCAAGCCCGAGCACCCCTGGGAGCGCGGCGGCGTGGGGCCCTACAGCAATGTGCTGCACGACGGCCAGACCTATCACTTCTGGTATCACGTAATGGATGATGTTCAGTGGGACCAGGGCCATACCAATGGTTGCGTCTGCTACGCGCGATCGCGCGACGGGATTCACTGGGAGAAGCCGGCGCTCGGGCTGGTCGCCTACCGGGGCGACTGGAGCAACAACATCGTCGCAGGCCACGGCGCCGCCGGAGTGACCGTGGGCCAGGATGGCGGCATGGTGTTCCTGGACCCGAACGGCGGGGCCGAGCAACGCTTCCGGATGGCGTGCCGGTTCGGCGCGCTCGGCAAGGGAGTGCACATCCTGTCCTCGCCCGACGGCCTTCACTGGCGGGCGACCCATACGAATATCGTCAGCTACCGCGAAGAGGCGAAACGCCATCACCTGGACTCGCAGAACATTGTCTTCTGGGACGACCGGCTGGGGAAGTATGTGGTCTATGGGCGGAGGAATTTGTTCGCGGACGGGGTGCAGGGCCGCGGGGTAGCGCGCGCGGAATCGGCCAGGCTGGGCGAGTTCAACGCGGTGCAGGACATGGCAGTGGTGATTGGACCCGAACCGGGCGACCCGTGGGTGGATTACTATTCGAGCTCGGCGCTCAAGTACGCCTGGGCGCAGGATGCCTACTACATGTTCCCGCAGGCCTACTTCCACTACCTGGGCGGCGAAATGCCTGAGTTCCCGAAACAGACTCCCATCAACGCCGGACCGCTCCACACCCAGTTCGCCGCCAGCCGCGACGGGCTGAAGTGGAACCGCTACGACCGGCGCCCGTTTGTGCCGCTGGGCATGCGCGGCGAATTTGACTGGGCCTCGGCGCGCATGGTGCACGGGCTGGTGCCCGACACCACGGGGCGGGAGATGTTCATGTATTACCGCGCAAGCGACTGGCTCCACGGCTGGGACCGCAACCCGGACAACAAACGCCTGCTGACCCAAGCCGGGCTGGGAGCGGACAAGAACATCGCCGTGATCAGCCGGGTCGTGTTGCGGCGGGACGGGTTCATTTCCGTCTATGCGCCCCGGGCGGGCGGCGAGTTCACCACCGAACCGCTGCGGTTCAAGGGCAGCAAGTTGCTCCTGAACGTGGACACTTCCGCCGAGGGAACGGTGCGTGTGGCGATGCTGGACGCCGGGGGCAATCCAATCGAGGGCCTGAGTCTCAAAGACTGCGACTTCATCCACACCGCCAACGAGGTCAACCGCGCGGTGAAGTGGAAGGGCAGCCCCGATGTGAGCCGGTTCGCCGGCCAGCCCATCCGGCTCCGGTTTGCCCTCAAAAACACCCACCTCTACGCCTTCCAGTTCACCGGGGACTAAAAGCGGCCGGACGCGAATCGCTCCCCGCCCGCAGGCGATCGGATCGGAGCGCCGACATTCTTGTCTGCCCCCGGGTCAACGCCTGGTCGAGCCGGCGGGAATCTCGGCGCTCCTGTAATAGATTGGGATGCGCGCCGCCCCTGTTGCCTCACGGGAAAATGACACCGTAGCGTGCCGCAAATATCAACCTTCTGGGATTGACTGCGGCGCGCGATTCTGTAATAAATGCGGGCACATGCTAATGCCTGCGTTCTCGGCCCAGCATCGTTTCGTTTTCTCAAGGCCTTGTCTTGTGGCCGGGCTGGTCCTTTGCGCCCGTCTGGCGATCGGCGCGAGCAGCCCAGCCTCTGCCTCGCTGCCCGGAAAGGCTGCGGCCTTGCAGGTCCGCAAGGTGGAGCTGTTGTCCGGAGACCGCGCTGGATTCATGCGACCCGTGTGGTCGCCGGATGGCCAGTGGCTGGGGCTGGGCCGCGGCGGCATGGCGGGCATTGAATTGCTGCGCCGTGACGGCAAGGAATGGAAGACGCTGCCTGCCGACCCGGGCTCCGGGTACAAGTTCGCCTGGTCGCCTGACGGCGGCCACATCGCTTACCGAGCGATGCGCTCCGAGAGCAACGCCACGACGTATGTCATCAAGTCGGTGGAGTTGGCTACCGGAAAGGCGGTCGAGTTGTGCAAGCCGGCCGCCGAGATCTCGCCGCCGGTTTGGATGGGCTCGAACGGGCACCAGCGCGTGTCCTTCATGGTCGGCACCAATCTCGTCAGCACGCCTTGGAAGCCCTCGAAGGCCACGGCAGCGCCCGCGCCGGCACTAAAGCCTGTTCCGCTCCTCTACACCGACCGGGGGCAGATTTGGCGTGCCGGCCCCGACGGCGCCCCAACCAAACCCATCACCAAAGACGGTGGCATGGACGCGGTTTGGTCGCCGGACCGAAGCAAGGTCGTTTACTCGCAAATGGGGACCCTGATCATCATGGAACCGGACGGCTCGAAGAAGCGTGAGCTGGCGCGGGGCCATCATCCGTCCTGGTCGCCGGACGGCAAGATGCTCGTTTACGCTGTCAGCCACGACGACGGACACCAGGTCCTGGCATCGGATCTGTATGTGATCAACGCCGATGGTACTGAACCCACGCGTTTGACCAACACGCCCGAGATGCTGGAGTGCGAGCCCGCCTGGTCGCCCGACGGCAAGTGCATTGCCTGCCGCACGGAAGATGCGGGGCGAGTGCTGCTGCTTTGGCTGCAATAGACCCGTAGAAAGACACAAAACAAAACCACAACAAGCAATGAAACATATAAACCTGAAACCCATCACCACACTGATCCTCGCCATCCTCCTTCTTGGCCCGGCCTCACTGCCCGCGCTGGAGCTGAGCGGCCGCAAGGTAGTCATTGACCCCGGCCACGGCGGCAGCGACCCCGGCGCGCTGGGCTACAATGGCGCCACTTGGCCGGATGAAGCCGACTTCAACCTGGCGGTAAGCTTGAAGGTGCGCGACGCGTTGCAGGCCGCGGGCTGCAGCGTGGTGATGACCCGCTCGACCGATGTGGCGGTGGATCTCTACGCTCGCCGCGACATCGTGAATGCGAATAACCCGCACGCCTCGCTGTGCATCCACTGCAATTCTGCCTCTGCTGCTTCCGCGCATGGCACCGAGACGTTCTGGTGTTCGAGCAACTGCAACGGCGATTCGGGCGCGGACCAGGATTTGGCCACCAAGGTTCAGAGCCGGCTGATCCAGTTCCTGGGCCTGACCAGCCGCGGCGTGAAGCAAAACAACTTCGTCATGTGCTCGCCGACGCCGCCTTCGTGCCTGGCGGAGATGTTATTTGTGTCGAACGAGGCCGAGTTCAACTTGATCAACAGCGCCGGCGGCCAGAACAGCGCGGCGGCGGCCTTCTTCTATGCGGTGTGCGACCGGGTGGGGGTTGTTGATCCTGCGACGCCCAGCTCGCTGTCGGCGACGGCCGTTTCGGCCAGCCAGATCAACCTGTCGTGGAGTGATAACTCCGGCCTGGAGGACAGCTACAAGGTCGAGCGGGCCACCGCCAGCGGCGGTCCCTGGACGGAAATCGCCACCACGGCTGCCAACGCCACGACCTACGCCAGCACCGGCCTGAGCGGCGGCACCACCTATTACTACCGCGTCCGCGCCTATGACGGCCAGCTCGGCAACTCGGCCTACTCCGGCACGGCCAGCGCCACAACCGAAGTCAGCGGCGCGCCTTCCATCACCAGCCAGCCTGCCAGCAAGACCGTTGATCCCGGCGCCACCGCCACTTTCACTGTTGTCGCCACCGGCAATCCGACGCTGACCTACCAGTGGCGCAAGGACGCCGTCAATATTTCCAATGGCGGGAAGTACTCAGGCGCGACCACCGCGACGCTCACGATTGCGAATGTCCAGCAGACCGAAGTAGGCAATTACTCTGTGGTCGTCGCCAATGGTGTTGGCTCGGCCACCAGTTCCAGCGCCGCACTGGCGGTCAATGCCGTGGTCGCGTTCTACGACGATTTCGAGGCCCCGGCCATCAACTGGACGAACTTTATCTCGCCGGCCACGTCACTGACTGTCTCGACGGACCAATCCGTCAGTCCGACTCGCAGCGCCTATGTGAATAGTTCATGGGATCGCATGTACCGGAACCTGGGAGTCAGTGTGAACGGGCGCCTGCGGATTACGGCATGGGTTTATGATGACACTCAGACCCGGTCGTTCGTGGATGTCCGCGGCTATACCGGCGGCGGCTACAACCAGGGCTCGCTCTCCCAACTGTTCTGCGCCGGCAAGTACAATAGCGTAACTATGCCGGGGGAAGACAATACCGTGAGCTACATCAACAGCCACTATCAAGGGAGAGTGGTGTCTGGCTCCAGCGTCGGCTGGTTCAACCTGAATAATGCGGGCGCGCCGGGCCGCTCGGCGGGCTGGCACAAGTTTGTCATTGAACGCCGGGCTGATGGCACCACGGTTGATTTCTACGTGGACGACATCCTCAGCCGCACCATCACCGGGACAACCCTCTCGAGTCTGGATTCGGCGGCGATTGGCTCCGTGGGGTCCGGCGCCACCGAGGTGCTCGGGAACTCCTGGATTGACAATGTGAAGGTCGAGTATTTCGACCTGCCGGTCATCACGACGCAGCCGGCCAACCAGACGGTCGCCGCCGGAGGCACTGCAACCTTCTTCGTTGAGACGGCCAATACCGTCACCGCCTACCAGTGGCAGAAGAACGGCACCAATATTGCCGGCGCTACCACCTCGGCGCTGACGCTCAATAATGTCCAGGACAGCGACGTCGGCAGTTACGGCGTGACGGTCAGCAACGGGGCCGGGCCGGTCGTCAGCGGCACCGCCACCTTATCCGTCTCGCCCGCGATCGTGGTGCAACCTCTTAACCAGACGAACAGCGCCGGCACCACTGTCAGCTTTACCGTGACCGCCGCCGGCCAGCAGCCGCTTACCTACCGTTGGCAGAAGAACGGCGCGGACCTGGATGACGGCGGCAATGTATCCGGCGCCACGATTCCGGAACTGACGTTGACTGCCGTGAGCCAGGACGATGCCGGCACCTACACGGTGGCAGTGAGCAACGCAGTTGGCGGTGTGCTCAGCGAGCCTGCACTGCTGGTCGTGGCAGACCCGCCGGGCATCGTGACCGCGCCGGCCAGCCAGGCGGTAGCTGCCGGGAGCACGGTGTCGTTCTCCGTGGTTGCCAACGGCACGCCGCCCTTGAGCTACCAGTGGCGCTTCAACGAGGTCGACGTCGCCGGCGCAACCGACAGCAGCTATTCACGCGTGGACGTCCAGAGCGCGGACGCCGGGAACTACTCGGTCAAGGTCAGCAACGCCGCTGGTTCGGTCATCAGCCCCGATGCCGTCCTGGCGGTCAACACCCCGCCCGCCCTGTCTTCCATTGGCGACATTACGGTCCATGCGGGCGCAACGGCCACGGTTACGGCCTCGGCGTCCGACGTTGATGCCGGCCAAGCCTTGGCCTACAGCCTCGGGACCGGCGCGCCGGCTGCGGCCGCTATTGGCGCCACGTCCGGCATCTTCACCTGGCCGACCACCGGCGCCGACGCCGGCAGCAGCAAGTCCATCACTGTCATCGTCGCTGATGACGGCATCCCGAGCCTGAGCGACGACACCGCCTTCACCGTCACAGTGGCCGCGCCCCTGTTGATTCAAAAGGTCGAGCTGGTGGACACCAATGTTGTGCTGACGTGGACGGCGATTGAGGGCAAGACCTATCGCGTCGAATACAAGGACAACGTTACTGACTCCGGGTGGAGCAACCTGCCTCCGGACGTAACCGCCAGTGCGGCCACGGCCTCGAAGGAGGATTCGATGGCGGCGCCGCAGCGCTTCTACCGAATCCTGAGTCTGGATTGATTCAGCCCAATCGGCAGCAAAGCAACGCCACCGAGCTCACCGCCGGTGGCGTTGCAGTCTAAGCGACCTGCGCCAGTTGGTTCGGAGGGCTGGTTCGTTGGCTGTCCGCCCGCCTGGGTTGGGTTGCGCGGGAACGCCGCGCGCCGCTGCCGCTGCCATGCGCGTCACGCAGCTTGCGCGGCGCGGGCGGGCAGGGCATCTTCTGCTCGAATTCAGGCGAACGACTTATGAGCGAGTTCAAATTCTCCTGTCCCCATTGCGGCCAGCACATCAAGTGCAATGAAGAGGCCTCCGGCCGGCAGATCGAGTGCCCCGGCTGCCATCATTTGATCCGCATCCCGGCCATGCCGGGGAGGACAGCGGACTACAGACCGGAGACAGGGCAGACGTGGGGGACCTTTGTGCCAGCCGGCGATGTGCCGCCGCCACCGGGCCTGTCGCTTCACAGGAAGCCCGAACCACCGAAAGCGCCTGGCAAGTAGGACATGCTGCTGGACGAACTCGAGAGCCAAAGCGTTTACATCCTGCGCGAGGCGTTCAGCAAGTTCGAGCGCCTGGCCATGCTCTGGAGCATTGGCAAGGACTCGACGGTGCTGCTGTGGCTGGCGCGCAAGGCATTCTTGGGCCATGTGCCATTCCCGCTGGTGCACGTGGATACCAGCTACAAGATCCCGAGCATGATCGAGTATCGCGACCGGCTTTGCCGTGAGTGGAAACTGCAGCTCATCGTCGGCCGCAACGAGCCGGCGCTGGAGGCCGGGCGCACTTACCCGCAGGGCAAAGCCACGCGCGTCGAGTGCTGCGGCACGCTCAAGAAGGATGCCCTTCAGACTGTCCTGCATCAGCACCACTTCACCGGCGTCATCGTCGGCGTCCGCCGCGACGAGGAGCCCACGCGGGCCAAGGAACGTTACTTCAGCCCGCGCGACCGGCACATGGAATGGAATGTCGAGGACCAGCCCCCCGAGTTGTGGGACCAGTTCAAGACGGACTTCGCGCCGGGAACGCACATCCGCATCCACCCGCTGCTGCACTGGACGGAGCTGAACATCTGGGAGTATATCGAGCGCGAGAACGTGCCGGTCATCCCCCTCTACTTCGCCAATGAGAAGGGCGAGCGCTACCGGAGCATCGGCTGTTACCCGTGCACGTTTCCCGTCAAATCGCAGGCGCGGACAGTGCATGAGATCGTCGAGGAGTTGCGCCGGACCCGCACGCCGGAGCGCGCCGGCCGGGCGCAGGACCAGGAAAGCGAAGCGGCCTTCGAGAAACTGCGGCGCGATGGCTACATGTAGCCGACGATGAACCCCGCCGAGCAGCTCAAGATTGTCATCCTGGGTCATGTGGACCACGGCAAGTCCACGCTCGTGGGCCGGCTCCTTCACGACACCGGCTCGCTGCCCGAAGGCCGGCTGGAGCAACTCCAGCAAGCCGCCCAGCGCCGCGGGTTCCCCTTCGAATGGGCCAACCTCATGGACGCTCTCCAGGCCGAGCGCGACCAGAACATCAGCATAGACACCGCGCAGATCTGGTTCCGGACGCCCAAACGCCGCTACGTAATCATAGACGCGCCGGGACACCATGAGTTCATCAAGAACATGGTGACCGGCGCCGCGCAGGCCGAGGCGGCCCTGGTGGTGATTGACGCCCGGGAGGGAGTCCAGGAAAACTCCCGGCGCCACGGCTTTCTGCTCGAGTTTCTTGGCCTCCGCCAGCTCGTCGTGCTGGTCAACAAGATGGACCTGCTGAACTACTCCCCGGAACGGTTCAGGACCATCGAGACCGAGTACCGCGCCTGGCTCCAGCAAATCGGCCTGCAGTCCCGGCTCTTCATTCCCATCTCCGCGCGGCACGGCGACAACCTTGCCGCGCCGAGCCCGCAAATGCCCTGGTGGAAGGGGCCGACGGTGGTGGAGGCGCTCGACCAGTTCGAGGCCGCCCCGCCGCCCGCCGATCAGCCCCTGCGGTTCCCGGTGCAGGACGTGTATCGCTTCGACGAGCGGCGCATCCTGGCGGGGCGCGTCGAGAGCGGCCGGCTCAAGGTCGGCGACCGGCTGGTCTTTGTCCCAAGCTACAAGACCAGCACGGTCAAAACCATCGAACGCTGGAACAGCCCCGCGCGCGATTTTGCCGAGGCCGGCGAGAGCATCGGCATCACGCTCGCGGAGCAGGTCTTCGTCGAGCGCGGGGCCGTCGGCGCCCTGGAGAACGCGCCCCCCTATGCGCTGACCAGCTTCAGAGCGCGCGTTTTTTGGCTCGGCAAACAACCCTTTGCCCCCGGCCGCAATTACCGCCTCAAGCTGGCCACCCAGGAAGCCGCCTGCCAGATCGAGAAGATTGAACGCGTCATTGATGCCGCCACGCTCCAGCCCATCGAGCGTCCCGGCGCCCCATGCGTCCATCGCCACGAAGCCGCTGAACTGACCCTGCGAACAAAGAAGCCGGTCGCCTTTGACACCATCACCGAGGTCGCCGCGACGGGCCGCTTTGTCATCGTGGACGGCTTCGACCTGGCCGGCGGGGGAGTGATCCTGGCCGACAGTTACCCTCGGCGCACGGCCGATTCGTTGCACAAGAGCCCCAATATCTACTGGACCGCAGGCCGGGTGACTGCGGCACAGCGGGCAGTGTCCCACGGCCATGCGGGCCGCGTTGTGTGGCTGACCGGCCTTTCGTGTTCGGGCAAGACGACCATCGCCACCGAATTGGAGAGGGAACTATTCGAGCGAGGCAAACTTGTTTACGTGCTGGACGGCGACAACGTCCGCCACGGCCTGTGCGCCGATCTGGCCTTCTCGCCGACGGACCGCCGCGAGAACATCCGCCGTGTCGGCGAAGTGGCCAAACTCTTTGCTGACGCAGGGGTCATTTGCATCACGGCTTTCATCTCGCCCTATCGCGCGGACCGCGATGCGATCCGGCGAAGCCTGCCGCCCGGCCAGTTCGTTGAGGTGTATCTGAATGTCCCCCTCGAAGTCTGCGAGCAGCGCGACTCCAAGGGCCTCTACGCCAAAGCCCGCGCGGGCGAAATTCGCGACTTCACCGGCGTGAACGCGCCCTATGAGCCGCCAATGCAACCCGAGATTGAGCTGCCCACCGCCCAGCTCAGCGTAGGCGAATGCGTCTCCCGAATCATCGGGTTCCTGGCCAGGCTGGAAAAGCCAGCCCCCCGTTAGACCGCGCGCTCCGTCCCCTGCAAACCCGCCTTGCCGCCTGCAGAGCCCGGGTGATCACCAGTTCGGTTTGTGCCGGAGAAGGCGTCCCCGGGTGCGTTGCCAAAGACCCAGGCATCCCGGCCCGTTGGAAACGACCTGAGTCCAGTTCGCCCTTCACCACACCCCGTCCCTCCGCCGTTCCACCTCCGTCCCTCCTCCGTCCCTCCTCCGTTCCACCTCCCACCGCCGGTCGGAGGTGGAACGGAGGTGGAACGGAGGTGGAACGGAGGAAGGACGGAGGAGCGACGGGGTTGCTACGGTAGCAACTGCCTGCCACTGCGGTAATTGCAGCTTTTTGCCAGGCCGGGAGCTCCTGGCATGGAGGGATTAACGCGGGTTGTTCCTGCTGCCACCACGCGCACCCTTGCGACAGAACACGCGAGGTTCCTGAAGAAAACAGCCCTGTGGCGGCATCAGGGAGATTCCTCATAGCCTCAGAATCCGTGCGGCAGGTCCGGAGTTCTGAGACTTGAGCGGCGCGGGCAGCCCCGGCGGCGCCTACGGCGGGCACCCCTTCGCCATGTCCCGTGCCGGGCGGGCCACGCTGGCGTTGCGGGCGCGGCCCTCGGCCCAGGCGCGCTGGGCGGCGACCTTCTCAGACATGGTCTTGGCCAGCGGCACAGTCTGACCGAGAGTCTCGAGCACATGCGCCGTGGTCAATTCCTCCCGCGCGTAGAATGCGTCGTAGAGGGCGCTGATGATCGCCTCTTCAACCTCGGCGCCGCTGAACTCCGGGCTCGCCGCCACCAGGGCGGGCAGGTCGAAGTCCGCAGGGTTGCGGTTGCGCTTGGCCAGGTGGATGCGGAAGATGTCGGCCCGTTCCTGGTCGAGGGGGAGGTCCACGTAGAAGATTTCGTCCAGGCGCCCCTTGCGCAGCAGCTCGGGCGGCAGTTGCGAGACATCGTTGGCGGTGGCCACCACGAACACCGGGGCGCGCTTCTCCGAAAGCCAGGTTAGGAAGGTGCCAAAGACCCGGGCGGTGGTGCCGCCGTCGGTGATGCCGGAGCTTTGGGAGCCGCTGAAGGCTTTGTCAATCTCGTCCACCCAGAGCACGGCCGGCGCGATGGACTCGGCCACCGAGATGGCCCGGCGGACATTCTCTTCCGACGAGCCGATCAGGCTGCCAAACATGCGGCCCATGTCGAAGCGCAGCAGCGGCAGTTGCCAGAGCCGCGAGACGGCCTTGGCGCAAAGGCTCTTGCCGCAGCCTTGGACGCCGAGCAGCAGCACCCCTTTGGGCGCCGGCAGCCCAAACGCCTGCGCTTCGGCCGTGAAGGCCACGGCGCGTTTGGTCACCCAGTCCTTCAACACGCCCAGGCCGCCCACGCTGTTGAAGTCCTCCTCGGCCTCGTAATACTCCAGCAGGCCGCTCTTGCGGATGATCTGCTGCTTCTCAGCGATGACCTCGCCGACGGCGTCGCTGCTCAAGCGCTGGGTCTTGACGATGATCTTGGCGAATACATTCTCCGCCTCCCCCAGCGTGAGGCCCAGCGCCGCCTGCAGCAGCCGCTCCCGTCCCTGCTCGTCCAGCTCAACCCGCACCTGCCGGGACTCCCGCAGCTCCTCCACCGCTTTGTCGAGCAGCTCGCCCAACTCGTCTTTGCCCGGCTGCGGGAAGCTCAACACGGTAATCTCCTTGTCCAGCTCGGCCGGGATTTCCAGCACCGGTGAAATCAGCACGATGGTCTTGCGGCTGTTCTTGAGGTGGAGCGCAATGTCCTTGAGACGGCGGATGACGGCAAAGTTGTTCCGATTCAGGAACGGGTGGAAGTCCTTGAAGAGGAAGATGGCCGGTTCGACCTGGTCAACCACCAGGTCCAGCGCCGCCAGCGGTTCTTTGGTGGCGGTCATGCGGCTCTTGTGAGACTGGAGGGACGTGCCGGCAGGCACCACGCCTGAGCTGTAAGTCCACTCAAAGACCTTCTTCTGCCGCCCGGCGGCAATGTTCAGCAGGATTTTCTGCACCCGCAGCTCCTCGCTGGTGATGACGTAGAGGATAGGGTAGCGGGCGCGGATGAGGGTCTCAATTTCGGCAGCAAAGTTCATACCAGAAAGCGATGGGCCGCGGGATCAACCGCCAAAGAAGCGCCGCCACCAGCCGCGACCAGGCGGAGGGGGCAAGTCACGAACGGATTCCTCCAGCCGGTGCGCGATGGTCGGCGGCACGGGTGTGTGCAGCGCGTCGTGCCGCAGCATTTCCTCGACGCTGGCGAATTCCTGCGGGGAGGCGGCCTGCTGCTGCTGTTGCCGGGCCGCAAGCTGGTCCTGTTCCTGTGAAATGAGTTTGTTCTGTCGTTTCATGTCTCGGCCTCAGTCGGTTTGGTGAAACAGGACGGTGAAGGCTTTGCGGGCGCGATGCAGCTTCCCTCTAACCGCATCGGCGGACTGCTGCGTCAGCGCGCCAACCTGTTCATAGCTTAGTTTTTCGTCGGCCACCAGCAGCAGCAGCAGCCGATATTCCGCGGGCAGACCATCGAGCGCTTTCTGGATGCGCTCGCCCAGTTCTTTTGTTTCGAGCACGCGCAGAGGCGAATCGGTTTGGGCCGCGGCATTCTCCCAGACCGCCTCGTCCGCGTTGCTCAACAAGTGCCGCTCCTGCCAGGCCGCCAGCAGGTTGCGGCAATGGTTGATCGCAATCTGATAAAGCCAGGTGCGCCAGGAGGATTCCCCGCGGAACTGGCCCATCTTCCGGAACGCTTTGAGGAAGACGTCGTGGGTCGCGTCTTCCGCCTTGTCGGGATCACGCAGCAGCCTCAGGCACAAGTAGTAAATAGAGCGGCTGTGCTCGGTGTACAGCTCGGCGAATGCGGACGATCCCAGCCCGGCTTGCGGCGCGTCCGGACACTCAGGTTCTGCCAGCGGCTCGCTCACGATACTGCTCATCAGGGATTATGACAGGGTGCTGCGATTGATGTCACGGGGAATAGTGGCGGCGACATGGCTCGGGACGAGCGCGGATGGGGGAGCTCGCCAGCGTCAGGCGTCCTCACCCGGTAGAAAGGGTGAGTTCAACTCCCCCCTCACCATGCAGTTGCCACCGTGGTTCCTTCGTCCTTCCTCCGTATCTGAAGCGGAGGAAGAACGGAGGGACTACGGTGGTATCCGCTTGCAACTGCTGTAATGGCAGCTATTTGCCGAGCCGGGAGCTCCTGGCGCGGAGGAATTAACGCGGGTTCTTCCTGCTGCCGCCAAGCGCACCTCTACGACAGAAAACGCGAGATTCCCAACCAAAACAGCTCTGTAGCGGCGGTTTCTGACGAGTGGCAGCCCGTGGCCGCGGGCGGACTCCCAAGTGCTGTCTAGCGGGGGCGCATCACCAATCGCCGTCTATGCCTTTACTCCCGCCCCAGGTTGAACTTGATCCACGTCTGCGACCCGGTCTGCCGGTTCCGGATTTCCATCTCCTCCAGTTGATACTCGCCCTCCACCTTCTCCAGGCTTTTCGGGTCGAAACGCTTGAGCAGGTCGCCCTTTGCGTCGTAGGCGTCGGCATGAACGAGACCGTGCGGGCTCTCGATCAGAAACCAGGAGACCACGCGGGCATAGCCGTTGGGAACGGGCTGCGGGTTTACACTTTCCAGCACTTTGCAGGATTTGCCGTGCCGCATCTCATATTTGAGCACCCGCTGGCGCGGCCAGTGCAGGAACTCCAACCCCAGGTCGGCGACCCAGAAATCAGAGCCGGCAAAAGGCAGCATCGTCTCGTCCGCCGTCAATTCCTTCGCGACCGGGGAGGCGCGACCGGCTCCCGCCGGGTCGAGCAATTCGTACCGGTTGGGCTGCTGAGCGGCGCGGGTGATCGTCAGCCTGACTCCGCCCGGTTCGTCCGGTGAGGGGAGCGTTTCGTAAGCGCTTACCCAATTGGTCGGGGTGCAGAAGATCTCGAACCGGGCGGGGATCTGTCGCGTCTTGCCCGCGGCGTCACGGATTCTGACTGAGCCGGTGTTGGTGGTGTTTGCTTCGGGCCTCACGGCCAGCAACTCCGCCACCAGGGCGCGCGCCTCTTTCTCACCCCGGTCCGGATCGAGCAGCGCGCGCGAGGATTCATTCTGCCGCTGGCCGAAGCACGCGGCAACGCATGCCAGCAGGACCAGGAGAGGGCGGCCAAACGCCCCGCAACAAGCGCCACTCCGCTTCATGGCGCGCGCAACGCCAGCGGCAGCAGCTCGGAGATGTGCCGAATAAAATGCACCTGCAGCTTGCGGCGGACTTCTTCCGGCACTTCGCTCCAGTCTCCCCGGTTCTGCTCGGGCAAAATCATCTGCTTGAGGCCAAAGCGGGCCGCCGCGAGCACTTTCTCCTTGACGCCCCCCACCCGCAGCACGCGCCCGCGCAGGCTGATCTCCCCGGTCATCGCCACGTCCGACCGCACCCGCCGCCGTGTCAGCAATGACGCGAGCGCCGCCACCAACGGCACACCGGCGCTGGGCCCATCCTTGGGCGTCGCGCCAGCCGGCACGTGAATGTGCAGGTCGTAATTGGCGTAATCCGCCAGGTCAATGTTCAGCATCCTGGCCTGGCTGCGCAGGTAGCTTACCGCCGTCTGCGCGCTCTCTTTCATTACCTCGCCCAGCGAGCCGGTCAGCAGCAGGTTTCCCTTGCCCGGCATTCGCGTCGCTTCGATGAACAGGATTTCCCCGCCCACGGGCGTCCACGCCAGGCCGATTGCAATGCCCACTTCCTTGATCGTCTCCGCCGTCTCGTTGACGAAGCGTGCCGCCCCCAGGTAAGTCTTCAGCGAATCGGGCCCCATAACCAGCGGTTTGGACAACTGCCGATCGCTCACGAGGCGCCGGGTTGCCTTGCGCGTCAGGGCGGCAATCTCCCGTTCCAACTGCCGCACCCCCGCCTCGCGCGTGTAATCGTGGATGACCCGCCGCAAGGTGGCGTCGGGAATCCGCACTTCCTTCCTGGCCAGCCCGTGCTCTTCCAACTGGCGCGGCACCAGGTAACGCTTGGCGATCTGCAGCTTCTCGGATTCCGTGTAGCTGGGCAGCTCGATTACCTCGAGCCGGTCCCGCAGCGCCGGATGCACCGGCTCCAGCCAGTTGGCGGTCGTCAGAAACAATACGCGGGACAGGTCGAACGGCAAATCCAGGTAGTGATCGGTGAAGGTGTTGTTCTGCGCCGGATCAAGCACTTCCAGCAGCGCCGCCGCCGGGTCGCCCCGGAAGTCCGCGCCCACCTTGTCCAGCTCATCGAGCATGATCACCGGATTGCGGCTCTCGACGCGCTTCAAGGTCTGGATGATCCGCCCGGGCAGTGAGCCCACATAGGTGCGCCGATGCCCCCGAATCTCCGCTTCGTCCCGCATCCCTCCCAGCGAGATGCGCGCAAACTTCCGCCCAAGCGCCTCAGCCACGCTCCGGCCCAGCGAGGTCTTGCCCACCCCGGGCGGGCCGACCAGGCACAGGATTGGGCCTTTGATCTGCTTCCGCCGCTTGATCACCGCAAGGAACTCCAACAGCCGGTCTTTGACCTTGCCCAGCCCGTAATGCTGCTCGTTTAGAATCCGCTCGGCTTCCGCCAGGTCAATCTTGTCCTCCGTTTCCTTCATCCACGGCAGGCTCAAAATCCAGTCCAGGTAATGTCGGCTGACGCCGTACTCCGCCGCCGCTGGCGGCATCTGTTGGAGCCGCTCCAGCTCCTGGGTCGCCACTTTCTTCGCCTCGTCCGGCAGCGGGGTCTGCTCGATCCGCTCACGCAAGATGCGGATCTCGCTCGCGTTTGGGTCGGACTCGCCCAGCTCGCGCTGGATCGCCCGCATCTGTTCCCGCAGGAAGAAATCGCGCTGCGTCTTCGAGATGGAAGTCGCCACGTCGCTTTGAATCTTGGAGCTCAGCGTGAGCACCTCGTGCTCGCGGTTGAGCATCGGCAGCAGCCGCGTCAGCCGCTCCTTGACCGAGCTGGTTTCAAGCAGTTTCTGCCGCTCCTCCAGGCTCAGGTTGAGATTGACTGCGATCAGGTCCGCGAAGTGCCCCGGGTCCTCGGTGTTGAGCGCCGCAATCTTGATCTGCTCGGACAACGCTGGCGAAAGCCTGATAATCTCCTGGAACTGGGTCTGCGCGTTGCGCATCATCGCGGTGAGCTCCACGGAATCTTCCTTCTGGTCCCGCATCAGCGCGAGCCGGGCGCACAGGTACGGCTCGGTCGAGAGATACTCCTTCAGGCGGATCCGCCAAAGGCCCTCCACCAGCACGCGCACTGTGTTGTCCGGAAACTTGAGCATCTTCAACACGCGCGCCGCGCAGCCGACCTCGTGCATCTCGTGCGGCTGCGGGTTCTCCGCTTCCGCGTTGCGCTGCAGCGCCAGGCCCAGCAGGCGGTTTCCCCCGACCACGTCGTCAATGAGCTTGATGCTCTGCGAGGTCTCCACCAGCAACGGCGCCACCATCCCGGGGAAAACCACAATGTCTGACAACCCCAGGATCGGCAGGACCTCCGGCAGGGAGCTGGACGAAAGACGCGCGGGCGCCTCCGGGCTGCCGGCGGCGCCGAGAATGCTGATAAATTCCGTATCTGGCGACGTCATCATTAAGCCATCTGCCGGGTTAGAAGCCGATGCCCTGAATAAAATTCAGACAAGGGTCAGTTCCCCTCGGCAACGAGCACCTTGGAATGTCCTGTCTGCCGTTGCGCTAACGGCACATCAATCCGCAAAAAGCCGTTCAGGTAAGCCGCCTTTGCCCGGCTCAAATCGTAGCCCGCCGGCAGCTCCAGCAGGCTTTCGAATGGGCCGTAGCTGATCTCCATGACCAGAAAGCTGCACTTGGCAGCCCGGCACCCATCCGGCCGGTTGCCCGTGATACGCAGGCGGTTTCCCTCCACCGTGATCTCCAGGTGCTCGCTGCGCATCCCCGCCAGCTCAACCTTCACCACCAGCCCGCTGTCGGTCGTGTAGACGTCTGTATTGGGCACCCAATGCGCCCGGACAGGTTCTGTTTGGCCGCTCGTCGAGGAGCGGGTTACAAAATGCACCGAGGAACTGACTTTGCACATGGCCATGTCCAGCGAACGGAGTTATACCCCGGCGATTGGGAATCCGCAAGGGCGTTTATCATCTCGTTCTTAGCCGCACTTCCGGGCGCTCGCCCTTGCGCGTGCGAAAAACAATTGAACCCGGGCGGTAGAAGCCCAGGCGCTCAGCGCAGCCGCAATGCGGCTCACGCTCAAAACAGAATTTGCGCCGACGAAACCGGCTCCCGAGCAGCAGAGCTGCCGCGGACGCAACGATTGCCAACGACACCAACTGTTGCCAATCCATGCTGACAACATACCTCCAAACCGGCCCGGCGCAACTGGTGATTGGATGCCGCGGCTCAAAGCTCTTTGCCATGTGCCCGTCAATTTCCACACCCATGGGCGCCAGCGCCCGGCGGACGCATCAGGCTTGCCGGTTTGCCAGGGGCAGACCTGCATTCCGCAGGTCGCGCCTTGTGTCCCCGCCCGCTTTTGCATACGGTCACGGCGGCATGAGCAGCAAAGTTGCCAGTCAATTCGTCCGCTTCCTGGCGGTGGTCACTCTGGCATGGTGGGCGCAAATTCGCAGTGCTCCTGCCGGTGAACTCCTCCCTCCCGGCTTCCGGCCGCTGCCGCTGGGCGTTCATGCCCTGGTCGGCGGCCGAATCGTCACCCGGCCCGGCGAGGTTCTGGCGGGCGGCACCCTGGTCATTCGCGATGGCCGGATTGCGGCGGTGGGCAAGGACGTCGCACCGCCCGCCGATGCCCGGGTTTGGGACATGAAAGGCACCACGATCTACGCCGGCTTCATTGAACCCGGGCTCCTGCTCGAGGCCACCAATTCGGCCGCAGCCCCCGCGCCGGTCGAAGCCGCCTCCGGGGCCGGCCTCGCCTCTCCCGGGCCCAGGTTCTTCGGGATCCCTGGCGCGCAGCCGGACATGGGCCATCCCGGCCCCGGCTATGCTGTGGCCGGCATCACGCCGGAGCGTCAGGCAGTGCGGAACTACTCGCCCAAACACACAACCCTGGCGCCCTTGCGCGCGCTGGGTTTCACCGCCGGTTTAATCGCCCCTGCCCGGGGCATCATTCGCGGCACCAGCGCGCTGATCGCCTTGTCCGAGGACAGTCCCAACGTGGCGGTCATCAAGCCCGATGTCTTCCAGCACATCGGCTTCGAGCCGCAGGGGGGCGATGAGCGCGCTTATCCCTGCTCGCTTATGGGCGTGATCGCCTCCGTGCGCCAGGCGTTCCTGGACGCGCGCCATTACGCGCTCGACCAGGCTGATTATCAGCAGACCCCGCAAGCGCGCCCGCGCCCCGAGTTCAATCCCGCCTCCGCGGCGCTCGCCCCCGCCGCCGACCGGAAGATGCGCGTCGCCTTCCACCCCGGCAGCGCCTTAATGGCGGACCGTGCCGCGCGCATCGCACGCGAACTCGGGCTGGATTTCTGCCTCGTCTCCAGCGGCCAGGAATGGCGCCGCCCCGACCTCGCCAAGGCCGCCGGCGCGGCCTTCATTGTGCCGTTGGATTTCCCGGACCTGCCGAACCTGCCGGACGAGGAGGACTGGGAACAGGTTCAACTGGATCAATTGCGGGCCTGGGATTGGGCGCCCGAAAATGCCGCACTGCTGCGACAGCAAGGCATCGAGATCGCACTGACAACCCAAGGCCTCGCTGACAAAAAGAAGTTCCGTCCCAACCTGCGCCGCGCCCTCGACCGCGGGCTCGCCGAGACTGACGCCCTGGCTGCGCTGACCACCGTCCCGGCCCGGCTCTGCGGCGTCGAAAACCAGCTCGGCACCCTCGAACCCGGCAAGCTCGCCAACCTCGCCGTGGTCGAGGGCAACAGCTACTTCGACCCCGAAGCCAAAGTCCGCGAGGTGTGGATTGACGGCAGGATTTACCGGGTGCCGGGCGAGGAACGCGGGTTCGCCAAAGCCGAATCGGGTAAAACCAAGCCAGCAAAGAAGGCCGCGGACGACAGCAAGGAGCAACTGCGCAAGCTGCAAAAGACCCGGCTGGCACGCTCGCCGTTGGAGGGGCGCGGGCCCCTGGTCGAGCCAAAGTCCGTTCTCATCGAGCACGCCACCGTCTGGACCTGCGGCCCCGGCGGCCGCCTGGAGGACGCCGACGTGCTGCTGGCGGACGGCAAGATCAAGGCGGTCGGACGGGGCCTTTCCCTCCGCTCGGATTATGCCGGCCCGCCGCTGGTGATTGACGGGCGCGGCCTGCACGTCACGCCAGGCCTGATTGACGCGCACAGCCACACCGCCATTCTCGGCTCGGTCAATGAATCGTCGCTGCCCTCCTCGGCCATGGTGCGCATCCGCGACGTGGTGAACTCCGAGACGGCCAACCTTCGCCAGCAACTCGCCGGCGGCGTCACCGCCGTGAACTTGTTCCACGGCTCCGCCAATCCGATCGGCGGCCAGAGCTGTGTCATCAAGCTGCGCGACGGAGCCGGCCCGGATGACCTCGTCTTCGAGGCCGCGCCCCCCGGCATCAAGTTCGCGCTGGGAGAGAATGTGAAGCAAGCCGGCTGGGGCGACAGATTCGTGACGCGCTTTCCCCAAACTCGCATGGGAGTGCGCACGCTGATTGCCAACCGTTTCACCGCTGCCAGGGAATACCTGGCCAAACTCGAGCAGGCATCCCGCCTGTCCAAACTCCCACCCCGGCGCGACCTCGAGCTCGAAGCCCTCGGCGAGGTGCTGCAGGGCCGCCGCTGGATTCAGTGTCACGCCTATCGCCAGGATGAAATCCTCATGCTCATCCGCCAGATGGAGGACTTCGGCGTGAAGATCGGCAGCTTCGAGCATGTGCTGGAGGGCTATAAAGTGGCCGACGAGATCGCCCGGCACGGCGCCGGCGGCTCCACGTTCTCGGATTGGTGGGCCTACAAGTTCGAGGTCTATGATGCGATTCCCTACAACGGCAGCCTCATGCGCGACCGGGGCGTGCTGGTCTCGTTCAACTCCGACTCATCCGAACTCGCTCGGCGGCTCTATACCGAGGCCGCCAAGGCGGTGAAGTATGGCGGCACACCCGAGATCGAGGCGTTCCAGTTCGTCACTATCAACCCGGCCAAACAGCTCCGCATGGATCAGCGCGTCGGCTCGCTGGAACCGGGCAAGGATGCCGACCTCGCCATCTGGTCCCGATCCCCGCTCGATTCCCGCACCGTCTGCCTCCAGACCTGGATCGAGGGAAAGAAATACTTCGACCGCGCGCTGGAAGCCCGGCGCACGGCGCAACTGGAGAAGGAACGCGCGGACCTTCTGGCCAGGGCCAGGAAGATGGCGAAGCTCGCCGGCGGAGGCGATAGCGCCACAGCGGGAAAAGCGGATGGCGCCTTCTTCCGCGTGGCCCTTGAACACGAATTCGACGGCTGTGACAGTCGCTGCGTGGAAGAATAGACCGAAATGCTACGGTCGAACTCCAGCTCCCATTTTTCGGAAATGCTTGCCCAACCCATAAGCCCCTCCATGTCCCACGCTTCCCTTCCCCTCACCCCTGCCCTCTCCCTTGGGGAGAGGGAGAATCACCGCCAGCGCGTCCGCAGACCTGCCACGCCCCGACAGTTCAATGCGCGGGAGATAGTTCCCCCTCTCCCTGAGGGAGAGGGCAGGGGTGAGGGGGAACAGAGCGTTCTCTCTCGCACCCGCGCGACGTTTGTAGCCAGGCTCCCAATCCACGGTTGGTTCGGTGTTCTGCTCGTGGTGAGTGTGATCATAGCCGCATCACTAAACGCCCCGGCTGAGACCTTCGTAATAACTGGCGCCACGGTGCACACCATCGCAGGCGAAACCCTGGCCCCCGGCCAGGTCCTCATCCGCGAGGGCAAGATCGCTGCCGTCGGCAAGTCCGTAACAGCCGAGGGCGCGGTCTCGATTGACCTTGCCGGCCACCATCTCTACCCCGGGATCATCGCGCTCGACACCGTCCTTGGCCTCGCCGAGATCAGCGGCGTCCGCGCCACCCTGGACAGCACCGAAGTGGGGGACGACTTCACGCCCGATGTCGAATCCTGGATCGCCGTCAATCCCGACTCGGAGTTGATCCCGGTCGCCCGCGCCAACGGCGTCGCCTGCTTCGAGCCCGTCCCGCATGGCCACCTCATCTCCGGCCAGTCCGCGCTGGTGGCGACCGCCGGTTGGACGACCGAGCAAATGACCATCCAAAAACCCCTGGCGCTCCATCTGTTCTGGCCGTCCATGGAGCTCGACCCCACCCCGAAAGAAAAGGCGCGCAACCGGGCCAAGTGGAAATCCCTGGCGGACCAGGACAAAGAACGCCGCTCCCGGCTGCGGGCCATCGCGGACTTCTTCGAGGAAGCCAAGGCGTATGCCAAAGCCAAAGACGCCGCCGCCCAAGGCCAGGCGCCGGCCCCGGAAACCATCCCCGCCTGGGAAGCGATGCTGCCCTACGTGCGGGGGGAGCGGCCAATCGTCATCCACGCCAACGAGATCCGCCAGATCAAGGCCGCCCTGGCCTGGGCCCAAACCCAGGGTTGCCGCTTCATCCTCGCCGGGGCCCGCGACGCCTGGATGGCCGCCGACCTTCTGGCGGCCAGGAAAATCCCCGTCCTCTATGCGCATACCTATACTCAGCCGGTCCGGGACACTGAATCCTACGACGTGCACTTCCGCGCGCCCGCCATCCTCCAGGGCGCGGGCGTCCGCGTCGCCTTCAGCCTCGGCTCGGACAGCTTTGACGCAACGATGATCCGCAACCTGCCTTACGCGGCGGCCCAGGCGGTCGCCTTTGGTTTGCCTGAAGCCGAAGCCCTCAAGGGCCTGACGCTCTACCCGGCGCAGTTCGCCGGCGTGGCCAGCCGCCTCGGCTCCCTCGAAGCCGGCAAAGACGCAACCCTTTTCGCCGCCGACGGCGACATTCTCGACATCCGCAGCCGCGTCAAACGCCTGTGGATAGCGGGCCAGGAAGTCAGCCTCGAAAGCCGCCACACCCGGCTCTACGAGAAATACAAAAACCGCCCCCGGCCTAACTAATCGTTGCCGGAGGTGAGCAGTCACCCGTCCGCGAAGGAACTCTACCCGCAGAATTCGTTGCGTTGGCACTACTGTGTTTGAACGCGGTAAAAGCGTTGCGCAAAGTTAGTGGCGGCAAGGTCTGTGAATTGGAACTGGCCAGGCGCCACTTCCGTCGCGCTACCCAACACAGTCCAGTAGCTCAGTGGGAGTGCTGCGTTCGTTGTCACCAGCACGCTGAATGATGCGCCCGGATCACTGGCGAAGTAGAACTGGAACTCGCCGCTGGAGAGTATTGAGGGCTCGGTCAAAGTGGGAGCGGGCGGGTGGATGACCAGGGTGTTCGTGGCGCCGCCCTGGTAGCACGGGTCATTGATCATGCCCACCACCGTGTAGCTGCCGGTATTGGTCGGCGCATTGGGCGAGCCGTCATAGGTTACATCCACCGCCAGCCCCGGCGGATCGGTGGTGGCGGAAACCGGCTTTGCCGTGCCGTCGCGGGTCTGGAACAGATTCCCCAGCGTCACTGGCAACGTCGGCAAACCAGCGGCATAGATCTCGCTGCTGGAAAGAGAACCGCTTATCCCTTCTCCCCCCGCGGTCAGCACCTGCCCGTTCTGCAGCAGTGTCGACGTATGAAAACAGCGGGCAACTGATAGCGAGTTGTCGGCACTGGTCCAGGCCTCCGTGCTAGGGTCAAATAACTCCGCACGGGACAGGTACCCGGAGATACCGTAGCCGCCGGCGATCAGCACCTGTCCGCCTGGCAGTAAGGTCGCGGTGTGGGCGAAACTGCCGTAGGCCATTGGGCTGGTCTCGGTCCATGTGCCATTCGACGGATCAAACAGTGCGGTGCTGGAGATGCTTCCGCTACTGCCCATGCCCCCGGCCACCAATACCTTCCCTCCGACCAGCAAAGTGGCGGTGTGCCACGACCGTGCAGTTGGGAGAGGGCTGATTGTAGTCCATGTGCCTTGCACTGGATCGAACACTTCGACGCTCGAAAGGTCGCCGGCATTGCCGTAGCCGCCGGCAACCAATACACGCCCATCTGTCAGCAGCGTTGCCGTGTGCTCGCGCCGGGCAATCGCCATCGGAGCGGCTGGCGTCCACATCTCCGTAGCTGGATCGTACAATTCCGCACTGGCAAGATAGCCGACACCAGGGCCGACCCCGCCCACGACGAGGACCAAACCATTGGTAAGCAGGGTTGCGGTGTGGTAATACCGCGCGGCTGTGAGTGAATTACTTGTGGAGGCCCAAGTGGCGCTGGCCGGGTCAAATACCTCTGCGCTGGCAAGCGGAACACTATTGGTGTCGCCTCCGACGGCGAGAACAGTCCCATTGGCAAGCAGAGTAGCGGTGTGTCTGGAGCGGGGCCCCGCCATCGGGTTGGTGACCACGGTCCAGTTCCCGCTGGCTGGATCGAACAGCTCGCAATTCGCGACGGCCACTGAGTTATTGTCTCCGCCCGCGACCAATACCAGCCCGTTGCGGAGCAATATGGCGGTGTGGGATTCGCCGGGGTTTGCCAGCGAACCCGTGGTGGCCCAGGTCGCTGGCGTTGCAGTGCCGTAGATCGAGAGCTGCGCGGTTGGGCTCGTGGTCGCACCAAAACTACTGACGGCACTTACCGAGTAATTACCGGCATTCGTGGCGCCCAGATTCATCAGGGTCAACGTCGCGTTCGTCTCTCCCGCCAGCGCCTCACCATTGAAGAACCACCGCAGGCTGATCGGCGGTGTTCCCGTCACCGTGCAACTCAACACCGCGGTGCGGCAGAGCAGGTTGGTCGAGGACTGTGGTGGCACGGCCACCACCGGCGGATAGCCAACGATCAGAACGGCCACGCTGCTGGTCACACTGCCCAGAAAGTTGCTGACTACCACGGCGTAGGAGCCGGAATCAACCGCGGCAAGACTGGTCGCCACGTAGTTGGTCGCCGTGGCGCCGAGGAGATCCTCCCCGTTCTTTTGCCACTGGTAGGACAGAGGCTCCGTCCCGGTGGCCGTCACCGCGAAAGTGAAGTTGCTGCCAGCGGGCTGAAGACCTCCGACAGGGTCCTGCGTAATCTGCGGCGGGAACTGAACGGTCAGAGTCGCTACCGCACTGGTGATGGCCCCAAACGGGCTGGTCACCAGGACCGAGTAAGAGCCGGCATTGGTGGCGGTGACGGCGCTGAGCTGAAGCGCTGTGCCCGTCTGGCCCGGCAAGTCAGCTTCCTCCTTTCGCCATTGGTAGCTGAGCGGCTCGGTGCCGCTGGCTACGATGGAAAACGCGGCGTTGCTGCCCACGGGCACGGCTTGGTTGGTCGGTTGCGTCACAATCTCCGGTGCGCAGCCCACGGTGAGAGTAGCCACCACACTAGTTGCGCTGCCCAGCGGATTGGCGACGACGACGCTGTAACCGCCGGCATCGGCGAAGCCGACATTCGTAAGCAACAGCTCGGGAGTGGTGGCAGCGAGCAGGTTGGTCACATCTTTGAACCACTGGTAAGTGAGCGTGGTGCCCGTAGTGCCGACCGTGAACAAAGCGTTGTTGCTCACCGCCACGCTCAGGTTCGTAGGCTGCATTACGATCTCTGGCGGGTATTGCGTCACCGTCAGGCTGGCGACTTGACTGGTCACTGAGTTCAGGATGTTGCTGACCACAACCGAGTAACCGGCGGCATCGCTGAATTGGACGCTGTTGAGGGTGTAGGCGCTGTCGGTCGCGCCGGCGATGAGCCCGCTGTTCTTATACCACTGGTAGGCGGGCGAAGTGCCCAGCGCGGTCACGCTGAAGGTGGTATTGCTGCCCTCGCCAACCAGGCGGCTGGTGGGCTCCTCGACTATGCTGACAGGCACCAGCACTGTCAGCAGAGCATTCGTGGCGGCGATGCCCAGCGCGTTACTCACAATAACCGAGTAGTTGCCAGAGTTGGTCCCTACAGTGCTGGGAATGCTGTAACTGGTGCTGGTGGCCCCGGCAATACGCACGCCGTTCTTGGACCAGAAGTAACTCAAAGGCGTGCCCGTGGCGCTCACGGAAAAGCTGGCGCTGTTGCCTTGGGTCACTGTGAGGCTGCCGGACCAGGCTGTAATGATGGGCCGAATGCCCACATTCAGAATAGCGTTGCTGCTCGTGAGCCCCCCGGCCGCGTTGTTCGCGTAAACACTATATACCCCCGTATCACCCACCTGAACGTTGGCAATGGTGTAGGTGCTCAGCGTGGCGTAGGGGATGTTGACCCCGTCCTTGCGCCATTGCAGACCGATGGGAGGTGTTCCGCCAACTGCCGCCGAGAAAGTCACGCTCGCGCCGATGTTGGTATTGGCGCTCTTGGGCTGAAGCGTGAAGTAGGGCGGCGAGATCACGGTCAGCACCGCCACGCTGCTGGTGACCGAACCGCCGGCGCTGGAGACAACGACGGTGTAGTTGCCCGCGTTCGCGGTGGTCACGAAGGGAATGGTATAGGTGGGCGAGTTGGGACCGACGAGGAGCCCGTCCTTGCGCCAGATGTAACTCGTGGCGTTGGTTGCAATGACACTAAAGGTTGCCGGCATGCCCGCGGCGACCGCTTGGCTCTGCGGCTGGGCGACAATGGATGGCAACGGCGGCCGCATGCTCGCCGTTACTGTCGCACTTTGGACAACCTTCAGGAAGTTGCTTACAATCACGTAGTAGCTTCCGGCATTGGTGTTGACAAAATAGGGGAAGCTAAGGACCGAGCTCGTGGCGCCCGGTAATACAGCCCCGTTCTTAATCCACACGTAGGTCAGTGGCGCGCCGGTGGCGGTGACGCTGATATTCGTGGCACCGCCGAAGGGGACCAGAACAGATACGGGCTGCATCGTGATGCCGGGCGTGATGCCGACGTTCAGGACAGCGTTAGTGCTGGTGGCACTGCCCGCCGAATTGAAGGCCGACACGGAATAGGTGCCGGCGTCGGTCATTTGGACGTTATTCAGGGTGTAGGACATCCCGGTAGCTCCAAAGATGTCGCTCCCGTTCTTGCGCCATTGGAACAAGGTCGGCGTCGGATTATTGACCAGTGCCGTAAGGGTCACATTCGTGCCAACCACAACGGACCTGTTGGTTGGCTGAAGATAGAACTCGGGCGGGTAAAGATCGCCGTAAAAGCGGGCAATGTAACTATAGGGCGAATAAGCGGAAAACGAGCCGCCCGCGACGACAGCTCCATCATCCTGCACGGCCACCGCATAGGTGGGATTAAAGGAGTTAATCGCCCTCGCAAAACTGGAATCCGTGGTGCCGTCAGGATTGAGCCGGGCGATATTGAGGGAACCGCCACCGGTAAAGCTGCCGCCGATAACAACACGGTTGTCGGGCTGCAAGCACATCGCATAAACCTGGTTATTTAGGCCGTTCGTGGGCACGAAACCTGGATCCACCATCCCAGTACTCGTCAGACGCGCGACCCGGTTACGAGGGGTGTTATTGACGGAACTGAAATCACCAGCGATGAGAATCTTCCCATCCGGCTGCACAGAGATACAGCGCACGGCACCGCCGGGGCCCGTCATGCCAAACAGGAAAGAGGGGTCCAGCCAGCCATCCGAATCCAGGCGCGCGAGATAATTCCGGGGCGTGCCGTTGAAGTGCGTGAAAGAGCCGCCGATGAGAATTTTGCCATCGGGCTGAAGCGCCACGGCGAGGACTTCCTTGTTGGGTCCCGTCGAGTAATTGGTGAAGGCGTTCTCCCGCGATCCGTCGGTGTTGAGCCGGTAAACGTAACCAATGGAGGTGGTCCCTCCGCCAATGATTACCTTGTTATCGCTCTGCACGGCCAACGCCCTGACGTTAGAGTAATTGGTCGGGATAAAGCTGCCATCCAGTGCCCCATTGGTCAGGAGCCGGGCGATGCCATTGCGCGTCGAGTTGTTTACCGAGCTAAATGTTCCTCCGATCACAATCCGTCCATCGCTTTGGACCGCGAGGCAATTGATCCTGCCGCTGGTCACGCCGCTCATATTGTTCTGAAAACTGGTATCCAACGCTCCATTGGGCCAAAGCCGGGCAATACGACCGCGGTTGACCCCGCCCACGGTGGAAAAATCGCCGCCGATCACCAAGCGTCCATCCGCCTGGAGACCCGTGGCATAGACATCGTCGTTCAGATTCGGCAGATACGCCGTGTCTAGCGCACCAGGACCAGCGACCGCGCCTTGCTGGGCGGCGACAATGAGCGCCGCGGCATAGATGCCGGCTTGCATTGAATGAAGGGACTTGAGGACCTGTGAAGTAGTCATAGTGTTGAGGGTTACTTAATGTTGGCTTAAGGAAGGAACAGAGGGGGGGCGGTGGCAGTATCAGGTTTGCCAGGCTGCACAACACTCTTGGAAGGCTGCCCATCCGTGCTCGGAATCAGCGGTGGGGTGTCGAGGCGCAGAATGGCATTACTGCTGTTGATTCCTCCCGCGGGATTGCTAACGAACGTGCTATAGCTGCCACCATCATCCATTTGCACATTGACGAGAGTCAAGGTGCTGTCGGTGGCGCCGGGAACATCGAGGCCGTTCTTCCGCCACTGGTAGGACAGCGGCCCGCTGCCGCCGGCGCTCGCCGTGAAGGTAACGATGGCCCCCAGGTTGGTATTGCAGTCTTTCGGCTGAATGGTGAAGGACGGCGGCGTGATCACCGTCAGCACCGCCACACTGCTGGTTACCGAACCACCGGAACTCGTTACGGCAACTGTGTAGTTGCCGGCATGGGTGGGCATCACGCCTAGAATGACGTAGCTGGAGGACGAAGAAACAATGATGCCATCCTTGCGCCAAGTGTAGCCCGTCGTGGCATTGGTAGCGACTACGCTAAGGGTGACCAGGTTGCCGGCGGCAACAGCCTGGCTTTGGGGCTGAGTGATGATGGTCGGCACCGGTTCCAAAGGGGTAATACCCACAGCGGTGCTCATGACACTCGCGAGGAAGTTGCTTACAATCACGTAATAGCTTCCGTAGTTCGTGTTAACGACACTTGGGAAACTAAGAACTGAACTGGTAGCGCCCGGCAGGACAGCGCCGTTCTTGACCCAGATATAACTCAAGGGCGCACCGTTGGCTGCGACGGCCAAGTTGGTGCTCCCGCCCAGCGGTACCCGAATCGGGTAAGGTTGGAGGGCGATGCTCGGGACGATGCCGACTTTGAGCACGGCATTGGTGCTGGTGGTGCTGCCCGCACCGCTGAAGGCCGTCACGGAGTAGGTGCCGGAATCGGTCAACTGGGCGCTGTAAACGGTGTAGGACGGTCCGGTCGCTCCGAAAATGTCAATGCCATCCTTGTGCCACTGGAAGGAGGCCGGAGTTGGGTTGTTAACCGAGGCTGCTAAAGTCACATCGGTGCCGACGACTGCGGAGCGGTTGGTTGGCTGGGCGGTGAGCTCCGGAGGGTAGAGGTCTCCATAGACCCGCATAAGGTACGGTCCAGAACCCCCGCCTGCAATGATCCGGCTGTCGTTCTGCAGCGCCAAGCTGTAGATGCGCGGGGGGGCGGATGACTCAAAGCTGGTATCTATTGTACCATTGGCATTGAATCGGACGATGTTGGCCGAACCAGCCGTGGAAAAGTACCCGCCAGCTATGATTCGACCGTCGGGTTGCACCACTGCCGTGTAGAGGGAACCATTTATTGTGGCGGGCACGAAGGACGAATCTAGGCCGCCATAGCTCGTCAGGCGTGCGATGTATGGGCAGCTAACTTTATTCACCGTGGTGAACTGTCCCACAATGACCATATCCCCATCACGCTGCGCCTGAATGCACTGCACCGCGCCACCCGTCGCCCCGGACGATCCAAAGGTTGGGTCCAGCCAGCCATCGGCGGTTAACCGCGCGAAACGGCCGCGCGGAACTCCGTTGAAAGTTGTGAACGAGCCGCCGACGAGGATCTGGCCATCGGGTTGGAGGGCCACCGAATACACCGCGTCGTTAGCAAGGTTAGTGGGGAATGAGCTTTCTGGCGAACCGTCGGCATTGAGGCGAGACACGTAGCCGCTCCCGGTGCTCCCCCCGGCAACGATCACCTTGTTGTCAGTCTGTACCGCGACCGCGTAAACCGAAGAATAAACGGGGGGAATAAAACTGCGGTCCAACGCCCCGTTGGCGTTCAAGCGTGCCACGCCGCGTTGGGTAATGCCATTCACCGCAATGAAACTGCCACCAATGACGATTCGGCCATCACGTTGAATTGCGACGCAACTCACAGCACCTCCATAAGCCCGTGCCTGGAAGGTCGTATCTACTGCGCCATTGGGCCAGAGACGGGCGATGTTAGTGCGAGGAACTGTGAAGCTCCCCCCAACGACCAGGCGTCCGTCGGGTTGGAGACCCAGCGCAGAAACAAGCCCGCTAACGCTGCCGGCGTAAGTTGAATCCACTGCGCCCGGCCCGGCAGCCGCGCTGACCCTGCTGGTCAGCAGAGCCAAGACAAGGATGAGCAATTCAAGACCCGTCTGAAGGATGGTTTTCACGACCCGAGGCGGTAGGGCTGGTTGGTAGTTCAAAATGAGTCCCGTGAAGCACGGCTCAGCTATTGGTGCCCTCGATCCTGCATGTCTGGGCTGTACAAAACGTGCCATCGTGATTCCTGTCGGCTACTACTTAGAGGGCAAGAATAGAAATGAATGCGACAAGGCGTCAACCCTCTTTTGTAATCAATTGCGTGATATCGCCCCAAACCTTAGCCTTGTGAACAGGAAAGGCATCAATTGGTGAGGAAGGTATTGACACAAGGTCACCAACATGGTGATGTAGAGGTATGCCGGTATATACGAAGCGCAAGACCCGACTCCACGTCC
>Ga0209201_1000544_pt1 | contig 51643 bp, 31 predicted proteins | sample AD_UKC055_MetaG_FD_184411 | JGI IMG/M metagenome (GOLD analysis project Ga0209201, IMG submission 184411) | Active sludge microbial communities of municipal wastewater-treating anaerobic digesters from USA - AD_UKC055_MetaG (SPAdes) (version 2) | ecosystem: Engineered > Bioreactor > Anaerobic >... | reverse complement strand
TCCCGATGGCAAGATCGTCCTGGGAATGTTGGACCACGTCGAAATCCTTGATGCGGCCGGAAAACCGGAAAAGGTGTGGGCGTCATTGGGAGAGCGGGCCCACATCACGTCGGTCGCGGCGGACGAGGAGAACCTCTACGTGGCCGACGCGGGAAATCGTGTCATTCTGCGCTTTGATTATGAAGGCAACCTGCAAACGCGCATCGGCGAAAAGGACGAGGAACGGGAAATCCCGGGCTTGGTCGTTCCGAGTCCCTATCTCGATGTGGCGTTCGACAACATGGGCGCGCTGTGGGCGGTCAATCCGGGCCGCCACGGCCTCGAGCAGTACCGCCCGAACGGCGATTTGGTATCCGCATGGTACCGCCCCTCGATGGACCCGGACGGGTTCTGCGGGTGCTGCAACCCCGCCCACGCGGCTTTTCGGTCCGACGGGACGCTGGTTACCGCCGAGAAGGGGCTGAACCGCGTAAAACTCTATTCGGTCGATCAGAAGTTGTTGGGTTTTGTGGCTGATCCGAAGGTGTTTCGCGCCTCGTCGGGGGGACCCTTCTCGCCGGAGCTGGAAACGCCGTTCCGCGATCTCGCGGTCGATGCGAAGGACCGGATACTTGTGCTCGACGCCAATGCGAATGCGGTCCGGGTATTCGAGGTGAAGGAGCCAAACTGAAATGGATACGCCAGACATGAAGCGGCGCGAGTTCTTCACCGGCGTGGTGCGGGCATGCCTGTTGGGCGGCCTGACCCTCGTGGGCGGAGTACTCGTATGGCGTTGCAGGAAAGCCGGCGCGTGCGTTGATACCCGGGCATGCAGTGCATGCCGGGTCTATGCGGCGTGCCCGATCCGGCAACAACGCGATGAGGCCAAACCATGAGCGGGAACAGGCAACTCCGCCGCCGCGACTTCATCCGTGTCGCGGCCGCCGCGGGCGCGGGGGGAATCATCTGGAAAGCCGCCGCCCCGGCGCCGGGCGACACGGTGTGGCAGCTCGATCCGCAGAAATGCGTGCAATGCGGACGATGCGCCACCGAGTGTGTGCTCAGCCCCTCCGCGGTGAAATGCGTGCATTCATACCGGATATGCGGCTACTGCGACCTGTGCGGGGGCTACCTTCAAGCCACTGCCAGGAAACGCGATACCGGCGCCGAGAATGAACTGTGCCCGGTGTCGGCGATCAAGCGCACATTCATCGAGGACCCCTTCTTCCAGTACACGATTGACGAAGCCCTCTGCGTCGGGTGCGGCAAGTGCGTGAAAGGGTGCGCGCTCTTTGGCAACGGTTCGCTATACCTGCAGGTCAAGCAGGAGCTCTGCGTCCACTGCAACGAATGCGCCATCGCGCGGTCATGTCCGGCTGGGGCATACCGCCGCATCCCTGCGGAAGAGGGGTACTTGTTGAAAACGAGGCCGGAAGGGGGCTCGGTGCAGGAATGAACACTTTGAGGACCCGTGCGCACATACTGATCGCCCTGCTTCTTCTTGGCGGCGGCGCATGGGCGGAGTTCCGTTTTCCGATGCCCGAGTTCGAGTCCGGGTACGAATACCCCGAGATGCACACGCCGCCGGCGGGGCGTACCAACGACCTCTGGGACGCCGCCATTCTGGCCGCCGCGCTCGGGTTGGCGTCGTGGCTGGTGTTGAAGCGCCGGTCGCGGCCGGCGGTTCTTGGTTTGACCCTCTGCTCGCTGGCGTATTTCGGATTCTGGCGCGAGGGCTGCGTTTGTCCGGTTGGCTCCATACAGAACGTTGCGGAAGGCATGCTCGGCCTGGGCGCCGTGCACATGGCGGTGGCGGCGTTCTTCCTGCTTCCGTTGGTTTTCGCGTTGTTCTTCGGGCGGGTATTCTGCGCGGCGGTATGTCCTCTCGGGGCGATCCAGGAGGTGGCCGCGGTTCGCCCGGCAACACTTCCCCGGGCGGTCGACCGGGTGCTGGGCATCATTCCCTATCTCTATCTCGGGATCACCATACTGGCGGTCGCCACCGGTTCCGGGTACCTGATATGCCTGTACGACCCCTTCGTCGGTTTCTTCCGGTTTGGGGCGAGTCTCAACATGTTCCTGGCGGGGGGCATTCTGTTGCTGGTAGGGTTGTTCATCGGGCGTCCGTACTGCCGGTTTCTGTGTCCTTACGGCGTGCTTCTGGGATGGATGAGCCGTTTTTCAAAATGGCACGCGAGTATTACCCCGCGGGAATGCATACAATGCCGCCTCTGCGAAGACGCCTGTCCCTACGGCGCTATCAACTTCCCCGCCCCGGAGAAAACTCCGGTCACGAGAAGAGAAGGCGGGCGCAGGCTTGGCGTGATGCTTGCCCTGGCGCCGATCATCGTTGGGTTCGGCGCGGTAACGGGGTACGCGTCTCATGCGATGCTGGCACGGCTTCACCCCACCGTGCGGCTCGCCGAACGCATCGCGGGCGAAGAAATGGGCTATTACGATAATATGACCATCGAGAGCGAAGCTTTCCGCGCAAGTGTGAAGACCAATGCCGAATTGTATGCCGAAGCGCGTGCGGTACGGGCGGATTTCAAGTGGAAGTCAGTCCTGCTGGGCGCGTTTCTGGGAGTTGTGATTGCCGGAAAACTGGTTGGCTTGTCTATCGCGCGCAGACGGGAAGACTACGAAACCGACCGGCAGGCGTGCGTCAGTTGCGCCCGGTGCTTCCCCTACTGCCCGGTTGAGAAGGATGATGTCGCAGTTGCAGAACAGAAAACCTGAGTTTGTGCCGGACAAGGCGAAGTGGCGTATCGCGGCCACGGTCGCGGCTGTCGCGGGGATATTCACGCTCGTGCTGGCAGCGTTGCTGATCATCAACTACGTGCAGATTCAGGCAACCAAGCCTCTGGACAACCCCGAGCTCTTGAAATTGCGCGAACAGCTGGCCGCGTCCTCCGAACAAGACGATGCGCTTGTCAACCAGATTCGGGCGCTGGACCTGCTCGTGCGCAAAGCGTTCTTCACGAGCCAGGCGCAATTGCGAATCGGCGGCCGGCTGCTGTTGGCGGGGGCGATCGTGTTTCTTGCCGCTTTTCGCCTCGCGGCGCGCTGGAATCCCAAGACGCCGGTACCGGGAGGCGCCCCCGACAGCGCCGGGTACTGGCGCGTCCTCGCGCAGTCCAAGGAACTCATCACGGGCGTAGCCGTCATCCTCATACTGGTAACGCTGGCCGCTGCCTACATGACCCCCACCGATATCCCCGCCCCGGGTGCGGAAATGGCGGCCGCCGCCGAACCGGCGGAGAACGGTACGCCGCCTGGCACGGTTGCCAAAGAGTTCCCAACGTGGGAAGAGATGCTCACACAATGGCCGTCATTCCGGGGACCCGGAGGTTTCGGCGTCGCTCATTTCACGACCGCGCCCACCCAGTGGGATATTCAGACAGGCGACGGTATCCGTTGGAACGTTGAAACGCCGCGGGTAGACTTCAATTCGCCGGTGGTGTGGGGCAACCGGCTCTTCCTCAGCGGCGCGACGGAAGACGTGCGCGAGGTCTACTGCTACGACACCGAGACCGGCGAATTGGTCTGGCGGCAAGCCCTGCCGACATTTCCCGGCACGCCTGAGACTCCGCCGAAGATCTCGGAAGACACCGGCTATGCGGCGCCCACCGTGGCCGTGGATGGCGCGCGCGTATTTGCCATCTTCGCCACGGCTGACATCGCGTGTTACGATTTCGAGGGCAACCTGGTCTGGGGGCGCAACCTCGGTGTGCCCGAGAACCACTACGGGCACGCGTCATCGTTGCTCGCGTTCGAAGACAAGGTCTATGTTCAGCTCGACGACAGCAAACAGCCCCGAATCATGGCCCTCGAGGCGGCGACCGGCAACGAAGTCTGGGTGACCGCCCGAAAGAAGATCTCGTGGGCATCCCCCGCGTGCCCGCCGACGCCTTTCGGATTTCAACTTATCCTCGCGTCCGAGCTGGACGTGGATGGGTATGAGCCGCGGACGGGCAAGTTGTTGTGGACACAGGAGGGGCTCGACGGCGAGGTCGCGCCTTCCCCAACCATTTCCGGGGACGTGGTGTTCGTGGCCAACGAATACGCCGTCGCGACGGCGGTCCGTCTCTCGGGGTCGAACGAGGCCCCGCAATCCGAGATCATCTGGCAATGGGAGGACGCCTTGCCCGAAGTGTCGAGTCCGACGAACAGCGACGACTATTTCTATATCGCGACGTCGCTGGGCGAAATCGCCTGCCTGGACAAACAGACCGGCGAAGAGGTGTGGCTACACGAATTTGAACAGGGATTCTACTCGTCTCCGATTCGCGTCGGTGACCGCATCTACGCGGCCGACCTGCAGGGGACCATGAACATCTTCGGGACAGGCAAGGAATTCGAGCTGATAGGCGCGCCGGGGATGGGCGAGCCCGTGTACGCCACCCCGGCATACCTCGATGGACGCATGTACGTGCGCACCGAGCGCCGCCTCATCTGCATTGAGACCCATGACGGAAATTAGATTCTGCATAGACGATATCGACCGGCTCGTGGCGGAGATTGGCCGCGGCAAAGAGGCCGTAATACCGATTCTCCACGCGATCCAGGACCGGTTTCACTACCTGCCCGACGCCGCCTTGAACCGCGTGTGCGAAATCACCGAGATCACGCCCGCGACGATCGAGGGCGTGGCCACGTTCTTCACCCGGTTCCGCAGGCGCCCGATGGGCAGACACACCATCCGGGTATGCGACGGCACGGCCTGCCACGTGAAAGGCGCGCCGGCGGTCTTCGAGGCCTTCGCCAAGGAACTCGGCCTAGGCAAGGGAGAAGACACCGACAAACAAGGCGTATTCACGGTCCAGCGGGTCGCCTGCCTGGGTTGCTGCACCCTCGCGCCCGCCGTACAGATCGACCGCGTAACCTACGGCCACGTTGAGCCCGAGAACGTCTCGCAGGTCATCGAGGACTTCCTGGCCAACGAGGCTGACAAGAAGGAGCGCCCCCTTCAGCACGGCAACGGTAAAACCGTGCCCGAGGGTGAAATCCGCGTCGGTCTCGGTTCCTGCTGCGTCGCGGGCGGCAGCGACAAGGTCCGCATCGCCCTGGAAGACGTGCTCCAATCGATCGACGCGCATATCCGGGTCAAACGCGTGAGCTGCGTGGGGATGTGCCACCAGACCCCGCTGTTGGAGGTGCATCTGCCGGACCGACCGCCTTGTCTGTATGCGAAAGTGCAGGCCGAAGACGTCCCCGAGATCGTCCGCCGTCATTTTGCGCCGCGCAAACGAAGCGTGCGCATTCGGAAAGGCATCAGTAAGTGGCTGGAGAACGCGTATACGGGCGACCATCGCGACGTGATCGAACGGCACGGCATCGACGTGCGCGACAAACCGGTCGCGGCGTTCCTGAGCAAACAGCAGCGTCTAGCCACGGAATATTGCGGCCAGCTCGACCCCACCGATCTTGAAGAGTACCTGCGGTTAAGAGGATTCGAAGCCCTGGCCAAATGCCTGCCGGGGCCTGTACCCCGGGTGTCCGGTTCGGGGGCCGGTCTGGAACCGGACGCGATTATCGGCATCGTGGGCGCAAGCGGGCTTCGGGGGAGAGGCGGGGCGGGATTTCCGACCGCGCGCAAGTGGGAAGCGGTGCGCGAGGCGGCGGGCGAGCCCAAATACGTGGTCTGCAACGGCGACGAGGGCGATCCCGGCGCCTTCATGGACCGCATGATCCTCGAATCGTACCCCTTCCGGGTCATCGAAGGGATAATCATCGCTTCGCTCGCCGTCGGAGCGCACGAGGGCCTGTTGTACATCCGCGCGGAATACCCCCTGGCCATCGCACGCATCGAAGAGGCGCTTCGCATCTGCGAGACGGCGGGATACCTCGGCGATACCATACGCGGCAGCGGCCACGCCTTCCGTCTTCGAGTCATGCCGGGCGCGGGCGCGTTCGTGTGCGGAGAAGAAACGGCCCTGCTGGCCGCGGTCGAGGGCCGCCGCGCCACGCCGAGCATCCGGCCGCCGTACCCCGCGCAGCAAGGACTCCACGGCTGCCCGACGCTGGTGAACAACACCGAGACCTTCGCGCTGGTGCCCTGGATCATCCGCCACGGGCCGGAAGCGTTCGCCGCGTTGGGGACCGCTCACAGCAAGGGCACAAAAGTCTTCTCGCTGGCGGGAAAAGTGAACCGCGGCGGGCTTATTGAAGTGCCCATGGGCACGACTATCCACGAGATCGTGGAAGATATCGGCGGCGGGGTCCAGGACGGAAAGAAGTTCAAGGCCGTCCAAGTGGGCGGTCCTTCAGGCGGCTGTATCCCCGCCTCATTAGGCGATACGCCGGTCGACTTTGAGGCTTTGGCGGCCGCGGGCGCGATGATGGGTTCCGGCGGACTGGTTGTGCTCGATGACAGCGACTGCATGGTCGAGATGACCCGGTATTTCCTCTCGTTCACGCAATTGGAATCGTGTGGGAAGTGTACCCCCTGCCGCGTGGGTACGAAGCGCATGCTCGAGATCCTCGATCGGCTGTGCGAGGGCAAGGCCGAGATTGGCGACCTCGCGGAATTGGAGAGCCTCGCCCACATCGTGAAGAACAACAGCCTGTGCGGACTGGGCAAGACGGCGCCGAATCCTGTATTGACCACGTTGCGGTATTTTCGCGAAGAATTCGAGGCGCATGTCGAGGGACGGTGCCCGGCGGGCAAATGCAAGGGACTGATCACCTATTCGATAACCGAGAAATGCATCGGCTGCACGAAATGCGCGCTGAATTGCCCCTCCGGCGCTATTGCGTTCCGGCCCTACGAACAACACGAAATCGACGCCGGAATATGCACCCGGTGCAATGGCTGTTTCGAGATTTGTCCCGTAGATGCAGTGAAAGTGGAATGACACGATGCCGCGATTGACCATAGACGGCCAAACCGTGGATGCGCCCCCCGGCGCGTCGGTAATGGACGCGGCCGCCCTGCTCGGGATCGAGATTCCCGCACTGTGCCACGTCCGCGGAGTGCGCCCCCTTACGTCGTGCATGGTTTGCGTCGTTGAAGATAAGCAGACGGGCAAGACATTCCCGTCCTGTTCCACGAGGGCCAGCGACGGCATGGTCATCGAAACCGGTACCGGGGCGATACGCGCTGCGCGCAAGGAGGTGTTGCAGCTTCTGTTGAGCGAGCATGTGGGCGATTGCGAAGCCCCGTGCCGGCGCATCTGCCCCGCCGCGCTCGACGTGCCCCTCATGATGCGAAAGACAGGGGCCGGAGACCTGGACGCGGCCGCGCGCCTCGCCAAGGATGCGTTGATCTTCCCCGGAACGCTGGGGTGGGTCTGCAACGCGCCGTGCGAACGCGGATGCCATCGCGGAACCTTTGACGAACCATTGCTCATCAAGGAGATGCACCGCCGCCTTGCGGAAGAAGTCATGGCGCCGGGCAACGTTGTGCCCGAGCGGCCCGAGTCCACAGGCAGGCGCGTCGCCATTGTCGGGAGTGGCATCGCGGGGCTGTCGGCGGCATGGACGCTCGCGCGAAGGGGCCACAGGTGCACGGTATTCGAGCGCGAGGACCGGCCGGGCGGGCCTCTGCGCGACCTGAGCGAAGAGGAGCTGCCCGCGCGCGTATTCCAGTCCGAGGTCGAGTCTATCTTGAGCCTGGGGGTGGAACTGCGCACCAATTGCATGGTTGGGAGGGAGATTGCCATCGAGGAAGTGTTGAAAACCTATGATGCCGTGGTCCTGGCCTGCCAGGACGATGCCCTCGAGGACGCCGAAGACGAGGATCGCGTGTTCACGGCCATTGAATTCCCGATGGCGGTGAATGCTGTAGGAGAAGGCAAGGAAGTGGCGGACGAGGCGGACCGGTTTCTCCGGGGCCAGCCGTCCGCGTTCCACGAAAAACCGTTCGATTGCCGCCTTGTCGAGATCCATGAATCCGAGATGGCCGCGTTCGCCGCGCATCGCATGGAGGCCGCCACGCACGGGCGGGGACGCCAGCACGGCGTCATCGAAGACGAGGCAAGACGGTGTCTGCATTGCGACTGTCTGAAAAAGGTTTCCTGCAAGTTGAGGCAGTGCGCGACCGAGTATGGGGCGAAGCAGTTCGCATACCGTGAGGTGAACCGTCCGCCCATAGCAGCGTCCGAGGTAACCGGCTCCGTCTTCTTCGAGCCGGGGAAATGTATTCGCTGCGGTCTTTGTGTTGAGATCACGGCCGTCCGGGGGGAGCCGTTTGGCATGGCATTCGTCCAGCGCGGGTTTGATGTGCGCGTGCAGCCTCCTTTGGGACGGTCCCTCGAGGAAGCGTTGACCAAGACCGCGCGCGAGTGCGCCGAGGCCTGTCCCACGGCCGCATTGGCATGGCGGAATCAAGAGGAGCGGGAATCGTGAAAGTCGTGCAGTTGATTCCGGGAACCGGCGGGACATTCTACTGCCAGAATTGCATACGCGACGGCGCGTTGATGCGGGCCCTGCGCAGACGCGGGGTGGAGGTTACGCTGGTCCCCCTCTATTTGCCGTTGAAGGTGGACGCCGAAGGTCTTGAGGACCATGCGCCAGTGTTCTTTGGCGGGATCAACGTGTATCTGCAGCAGAAGTTCGGCCTGTTTCGGAGGACGCCGCGCTGGCTTGACAGGTTCTTTGACTCCGGCTGGATGCTGAAACAAGCGGCCGCCCGCGAAGGCTCGACCAATGCCGCCGCCCTAGGTCCGATGACTCTTTCCATGCTGCAGGGGCGTTTGGGCAACCAGCGCAAGGAAATTGACCGCCTCACCGAATGGCTCAAGAACCACGAAAGACCGGCTTTGATTCACGCGTCCAACTCGCTTCTGCTGGGCGTTGCCACGGAACTGAAACGCGCGCTCAACATCCCTCTGGTGTGCAGCCTCCAGGATGAGGACACCTGGCTCGACGCCATTCCCGAGCCCCACGGCAGCCAATGCTGGAAGACCATGTCCGAGCGCGCCCGCGAAGTCGACGGGTTCATCGCGGTAAGCAACTGGTACGCCGGTGTCATGACCCGCCGCATGAATATCCCGCCTGAAAAGCTCGCCGTCGCGCCCGTAGGCATTGAATTCGAAGACATCGAGCCCGCGCCGGCGCCGTCGGACCCGCCCGCGATCGGGTATCTGTCGCGCATGAGCGAATGCCTTGGCCTCGGACTTCTGGTAGACGCCTTCATCCAATTGAAACAGCGCGGCAAGATACCAGGCCTCAAGCTGCGGGTCACCGGCGGGCAGACCGCCGAAGACACCGCTTTTCTGAATCACATCCAATCCGAATTGCGCAAACGCCATATGGAGGCGGACGTCGAGTTCCTCGAACACTTCGACAGGGCATCGCGCCACGCATTTCTGCGTTCGCTGTCGGTCCTGTCGGTGCCGGTTCCAGGCGGCGAAGCGTTCGGCGCCTTTATCATCGAAGCGCTGGCGTGCGGGGTGCCTGTCGTGCAACCGGCCGCTGGCGCGTTCCCTGAGATCATGGAGAAGACCGGCGGAGGCACCGTGTACGAGCCGAACACGGAACATGGCCTGAGAGACGCCCTTGAACAGCTCTTGCTCGACCGTGCTGGCGCGCATGAACTCGGACGGCGCGGACGCGAGGCCGTCCTCGCCCAGTATAGCGTCGAGAAGACCATGGAAAACGTCCTGGCGGTCTACACGAACCTGGTGAAATCATGAAAGACTGCGCTCGTTGGCTTCTGCTCATGGCGTCGCTGGCCGTCTTGGGCCTGACCGGCTGCGGCAACGATACCGGGACGCCGCCGCAACAAGACTCCCCGGACTCCGCTGCGCAGGACGCAGACGGGCACACGGACGCCGCCAAAGGCCCGGCAGAAGTTCCGTGGAACACGTACCACGGCGATTTCTCGCTGAGCGGCATCACCGAGACGCCGTTGCCCAACGAGTTGACCCTCGCCTGGCGTTTCTTGGCAGGAGCACCGGTTGTCACCACCCCGGTAGCGGGCGGCGCGCGTATCTATTTCGTCAATAACAAGGGGCGAATATTCGCTATCGACAGTCAGGGCAATGAAATCTGGTCCGTGGCAATTCCGCGCGAGGCGCGCGACAAGTGGTCCCCCAAGGAACAGCAATTCGACGCGCCGCTCACCTATTTCCGCGATACGCTTCTTGCCGGCTCGGTAGACGGCATCCTGTTCGCACTCGATGCCGCGTCGGGCGAGGTGAAATGGCAGGCGGACCTGGACGGCACGATCCTGGGCGCGGCGAACGTGGCCGTAGTCACGCCGAAGGAGAGCGGCTCCGAGAGCGTCCGGGTGTACGTCATCGAGCAGGGCAGCGGCGTCCTTCATTGCCTGGATTTCCAGACGGGCCAGCCTGTCTGGCAGTCACAAGGGGTCGAGCGTTGCGACGGCTCGCCCGGCGTCGGCGGCGGAACGGCTGTTTTTGGAAGCTGCGCCGCGGCGTTGCACGTGTTTTCCGCCGAAACCGGCGAACGATTGCACGATATCCCCATGGGCGATGAATCCCAGGTGGCGGGCGGGGTCGCGGTTATCGATGATGAGGCCTACTCTGGCAGCCGCAGCGGCGCGGTTTTGAAAGCCAGGACGGAAACGGGCGGCGTCGCATGGCGCAATACGGACTGCACGGCCGAAGCGTTCACCACGCCTGCCGTAGACCGCCAGTGGGTGGTCTTCGGATGCGCCAGCGGCGATGTCCACGGGCTCGAACGCGAGACAGGCGCGTCGAAGTGGACCTTTCACGCTGGAGGGCTTGTGACGTCTGCCGTTATCGCCCGCGACAAAGTGGTTGCCGGTTCCGAGGGCACACTGTTCCTGCTGCGGCTTGAAGATGGGACCAAACTGTGGTCCCATGAGGTCAGCGACGAAATAACGTCGCCAGCCATCTTCGACGGACTGGTGATTGTCGGATGCGATGATGGAACAGTGGCCGCCTTCCGTTAGGCCGCAGTCAGGAGGCGCCTGTTTATGAATGAGACATCAGCTTTGCTTGAGGTCCGCGACGTCACGAAGACGTACGAGAGTTCTCCAAATCCTCCGCAGGTGCTGAAGGGGGTCAGCCTGCGTCTGGCGCGGGGTGAGTCCGTGGCCGTAGTCGGCCCGTCGGGGTGCGGCAAGAGCACGCTGCTCAACCTGATCGGTGCTCTTGACACGCCGACATCCGGTACTGTCACGTTCGACGGCCGCGATCTGGGCGCGCTGGATTCCGCCGAGCTGGCGAGATTTCGCAATACGTCGGTGGGATTCGTGTTTCAGTTTCATCATCTGTTGCCCCAGTGCACCACGCTCGAGAACGTGCTGGTCCCGGCCTTGGTGAATGGGGGGGCGCAGAGCAAGAAGGCGCGGGCGCTCGGATTGCTCGGACGCGTGGGCCTGTCCGGCCGGGCGGATTACCGGCCGGGCCAGCTTTCGGGCGGGGAGCGGCAACGCGCCGCCGTGGTGCGGGCGCTCATCAACGAACCGCGTCTCTTACTCGCCGACGAACCCACCGGCTCGCTCAATGAGGAAAGCGCGTCGGAACTGGTCGAGCTCCTGCTCGAACTCGGCCGCGAACAGGGCATGGCTCTGCTTGTTGTCACGCATTCGCTGGCGGTCGCGGCGCGAATGGACCGGATACTCGAACTTCGCGACGGACTGCTCAACCCGAGAGGGAAGACCCCATGACGTTGCTGAGGCTGGTACTCGACAGCCTCCGGTTTCACTGGCGCATGCACGCCGGGGCGGCCGCGGGGACGGCTCTGACGGGCGCTATTCTTACGGGTGCGCTCCTGGTAGGGGACAGCACCGATTATTCGCTCCGTCAATATGCCCTTGCCCGCCTTGGCGCGATTCATTTCGCGGTCGAATCACGGGGGGGCTTTTTCTCGCAGGACCTCGTTGCCGGATTACGCGAGAGCGTGCCGGCGCCGGGCGTCCCGGCCCTCGCCGTGCGCGGGATGGCCCTCGCAGACAATGTTGAGCAGTCCAGGCAGATCAACCAGGTGAGCGTGGTGGGCATCCCGGCGGACTTCTGGGACCTCGCCCCACCCGCGGCGCTTCCTTTGGGCGAGTATGAAACAGCCTTGAACGAGCGGCTCGCGGAAGCCCTGGGCGTCGGTGTGGGCGACAGGGTGGCGCTTCGGATCGTCAAACCGGGCGTCCTGCCGCGCGACGCCCCGCTCTCTTCCCGCACCGGGGATTCCTCGACCCGCGCGCTGTGCGCCGTGAAAGCCATCCTGCCGGATTCAGGTATTGGGCGTTTCAGCCTCGCGGCAGCCCAGACCGCGCCGTACAACGCGTTCGTTGACCTGCACTGGCTTCAGGAACAGCTCGGGCTCGAGGGGCGCGTCAACCTCGCTCTCGTGGGAGAAGGCGTCAGCCAGGCGGAACTGGAAACCGCCCTTCAACAGGTGTGGCGGCCGGATTACGTGGGTCTCAGATTGCGAACGCATTCCGGCGGGATCATCCAACTGGAAACGGACCGCATTTTCCTGCAACAGGCGGTGGCGGAAGCCGCCCTTGCACTGCCCGGCGCGCAGGGAACGCTCTCTTACCTGGTCAACTCGATTTCGAAAGGCGAGCGGTCGACGCCGTATTCCTTCGCGATTGCAGGCCCTGTTCCACGAGATATGCGCGACGGGCAGGCGGTGATTAACCGCTGGCTCGCCGACGAGCTCGACGCGAAACCAGGCGACGCCATCGAGGTGCGGTACTACGAATTCACGCCATCGAACGATTTCGTAGAGAAATCCCGCAGCTTCACAGTCCACAGCATCGTGGAAATGGCGGAACTCGAGACCGAACGCGGCCTGATGCCCGAGTTTCCCGGGTTGACCGACGTCGAGCGCTGCGAGGATTGGGGTATCGGCATGCCCCTCGACGAGGAACGTCTCGCTGACAAGGCGAACGAGGAATATTGGAACCAATACGGTCCCACGCCCAAGTTTCTGTGCACCCTCGCCGCGGGGCAGGAAATGTGGGGCAACCGTTATGGCAACCTCATGACAGTCCGCTTCCCCGGCACGGCTGCCTCGGAAAGCGCCATCCTTGATGCGCTTCGCCAACACGTGACGCCCGAGCAAGCGGGACTGTTGATCTCGCCGGTCCGCCAAGAAGCGTTTGAAGCCGTCGAGAGGGCCATCGACCTCGGCGGACTGTTTCTGGGGATGAGTTTCTTTCTGATCGTTGCTGCGCTGATTCTCACGGCGCTGCTGTTCGTGTTCGGCGTGCAGCACCGGGCGTCCGAGATGGGCATCTTGCTCGCCGTGGGGTTCCGCACGCCGCGCATCCGCATCGTGTTCTTGATGGAGGCGGCCGCGAGCGCCATTCTGGGGGCCGTAACCGGGGCAGGCGCAAGCACCCTCTACACACGGGCCCTTATCTTCGGGTTGAGCCATTACTGGCAGGGAGCGGTCGCTCAGACCGGCATTCTCTATCATGCGGCGCCCGGGACTGTGGCGACCGGGGCCGCGCTCAGTCTTGTGTGCGCCCTCGGAGCCATGGGCCTGGCGATGTGGCGCCAGACCCGCCACTCGCCCCGCGAACTACTCACCATGGACTTTTCTCAGGATGCGGCGGGCACGGCATCGCGACGAAGCCGCGCGCCTGCCCTGTGGCCGCCCGCGCTCATTCTCCTGGCTGCCCTGGGTTTGATCGTGTATGCGCTGACCGCAAACGTCGAGGAAGTAGCCCTGGTATTTTTCGGCGCCGGGGCGTTGCTGCTGGTCTCGGGCATTGGGTTCTTCCGCTGTCTTCTCGGGCGCATGCGCTCTCCGGGGTCCGTTGCGCGGCTCACGCTTGCGTCGCTCTCGCTCGAGAATACCGCCCGGCGGAGCGGCCGGAGCCTGAGTGTCGCCACGCTCCTTGCGACGGGCGCGTTTCTGGTACTGGCGGTATCGTCGATGCAGGAGGACGTCACCGCGAACGCGGGAAAGCGTTCTTCGGGCACGGGCGGATTCGAGTTGTTCGCGGAAACGACCCTTCCCCTGACGCAGAATCCCGCGGAAACGCTTGACCTGCCCGGCGTCGGCGCGGTGGCCCTGCGGGTTCGTGACGGAGACGACGCCAGTTGCCTCAACCTGAATCGTGCTCAGACGCCCCGGATTCTCGGGGTTGACGTGGATGAGATGGCTGCGCTCGGCGCGTTTCTGCCCGAGCAACAGCAAAGCGGCTTGTGGCAACTGCTGCGACTGGACCTTCCCGGCGGCGCGGCGCCCGCCCTCGTGGGCGATTCCGACACGGCGATGTGGGGGCTTCAAAAGAAGACCGGCGTTGATGACGGAGATACACTCACCTACCGCGACGACGCGGGAAACGAGGTCGGTGTGCGCCTGGTGGGCCGCCTTCCCATGCGGCTTTCCGTATTCCAGGGCGCCATACTGGTCTCCAACGAGTGGTTTACGCGTCTTTTCCCTTCGGAAGAGGGCTTTCGCGTCTTTCTGTTGGACACCCCGCCGGGCCAGGAAGAATCAGTGGCCGGCAAACTGAATGCGGAGTTCGCAAAATCAGGCATGGACGCCTCGTCCGCCGTAGCGCGGCTCCGCCGGTTCTACGCCGTCGAGTCCACATATCTGGCGATGTTCCTGGTGCTGGGCGGCCTGGGGATGATTCTGGGGAGCGCTGCCCTGGGGATTGTGGTCTTGCGTAACCTGCTTGAGCGGCGTCGTGAGATCGCCCTGCTCCGCGCGGTGGGCTTCCAGAACAAGGCTCTGCTCCGGCTGTTTCTTCTCGAATACGGGTTCCTGCTGGGAACGGGTGTTGCCATTGGCGGCGTTGCCTCGGCCATCGCCATGTTGCCCACGGTGGCATCTGCCGGTTCCTCCGTTTCCCTTGGCACTCAGGGGCTCATCCTCGCGGGCATCGCGCTTATGGGAACCGCATGCATCGTTTTGGCGGTCAGGATAGGCGTCGGACGCGACAACTTCGACGCCCTTCGTGCCGAGTGACCCGGCCTGCTGACCGGCGCCGTAAAGGCGCAGATTCTCCCATTCTGACGGGGAATAGGGCCGCCTACTGCGTCTTGGTTTCGGCAATTGCGTACAAGCGGCGCATCGTCGCCACGTAGAGAACGCCATTGGCGGCCACGGGCGTGCTGTTGATTGGCGCATCGAATTCGGTTGAAAACAGAACCTGTTTTTCCTTCGACAAGGCGAAGACATAAAAATCGCGTCCCTGGGACCCGACATACACCTTGCCGTCCGCCACGAGGGCCGAGCCCCACATTTCCCGTTTGAGCTCATGGGTCCAGCAGGGCGCGCCGGTCTCTGCATCGACACAGTGGAGGAGACCGCGGCAGTCCGTCACGAAGACGAGACCTCCGGCGATCGCCGGAGTCGAACAGGCGTGCAGTTCAAGCGGATACGTCCACAACTCGGCGGTTGCGGTGACGTCGCCGGTCTGAGCCGCGTCGATGCATTTGAGCCAAGCCTTTTTCTTGCCCTGCCAGATGTCGCCGCCTGCCGTTACGTAGATGCGATTGCTGTAAAAGACCGGCATGCCTTTGATATTGCTGGGCCCTTCCTGCAGGTTCCCCTGGTAGATGTGCACATTCTCCTTGGGACCGGCCGGGTCGCTATCAAACCGCCACACGCGTTCGAGCGTCTGAACCGTCTCCGGCGCCGCGGAAGGGTTCAGCGCTGTGAACGCGTAGCATACGCCGTCGCCGCCTCCGAAGAATACCAGCCTCCGGCCGTTGACCTCCCCCAGAGAGGGAGACGACCATGTGGAATGAAGAATCAGGGGGCCGATGTGCTCGCCATCCTGCGCCACGACCCGTCCCGTCGCCTTGTCGAGCGCGATCAGGCTGGGCGCGTCGGGCTTGCGGATTACCCTGTGCGTATTGTCGACGGCGTTGCACGTGTTGAGATAGAGAATCTGGCCGTCGAGCAGGATGGAACAATGGGCGGCGTCATGAGGATACATCCCCACGGCCTCCTTCATATCGGTCATCCAGATGATGTCGGCATCCAGGACGGACATGTCCATGGCCGGCTCGCCTCGGAGCGCCATGTGCTGGCCCTCGTCCGAATAGGGTCCATCGTTGCCGTTCGCCTGACCGTTGAGGTCAAGACAGACCACTTCGCACCGGTTCGTGACCGTGTAGACACGGTCTCCCTCGACGGTCGGGGGCGAGCACCAGCCGATGTTGGGCCAGTCGAGATACCGATCATCTTCCAGCCGCGGCACCGCGAGCTGCCACACGAAGCTCCCGTCGCTTTCATTCAGGCACAGCAGCACGGCGCGGTCGCCTTGATGCCTGGGATCGCGCGGCTCGGAATTGTTCGCTCCAATGAACACTCTCCCGGACGCGACCACCGGCGAAGCATAGGCGTCATTTCCCAGCGGGGCGGACCATTTGATGTTCTCGCCCGTGGCAAGGTCGAAATGTTGCGGCAAACCTGTCTCGGAGGACACCATGTTGCGGGAATGCCGTTCCCCCCACTGCGGCTGGTCAGCGGCGAAGCCGTGCCAGCAGACCCCCGCAAGGATTGCGAGGAGCAGGCATTGAGAAGGGGGCCGGCGGGTCTTCATTCAGTCATTCCTTGCTCGCTTGCCTGGGGTTCGAAGGCGGCTTTATGCGGAACACCACGGAATCGAAGCGCATACTGCTGGGGCGCACGGCCGCCGAGAGACTTCCGGAACCGGCCGCATGATACCTGCTTCACGGATTTTTCTCAAATGCCGGGACGGGAGAGAAGCGCCCGGGCACGCCGCGCAAAAGCGGGAAAAGCCTATCCTGCTCGTTGATGGGATGGGTTGTATCACCGGGTCACGACTTCGAACGGGATTGCGGGGAGAACCCCGACCGACATGCGCTGTGTCGTCTGGGTTGGGCCTTTGCCCGCCGGGCGCTCGACGAACGCTTCGACGATGAGGTTGCCGGCCAGTCCCGGCTCGAGCGCCTCGGAATCGGTCGACAGCATGAACGCCAGCCCTTCCGGCACAAGCTGAAGGTCCGTGAGCGCCAGGCCCTTGGGGGGATCGCTCAGTTCGAGTTTCACGGCCTCAAGCATAGGAACCTTTGGGACGTTCACGCGCACTTCCACCTTGCCGCCTTCGGGGATACGCACCACTCCGCCGTCTACGAGCTCGATGGGCCGCGCGGCTCGCCTCTTAGCCGTCACGGACACCATGAACTCTTCGGCGGGCGCCAGATGGCGGTAGAGAAACGCCTGCATCATATCCTCGGCCGGAGTTGCCAGCCGGCTGATTTCGCGTCCGTCGATCATAGCCCGGCCCACGAATTGAAGTGCGACGGGTCCGCCCGATACCCCTGCCAGCGCGGTCAGGGTCATCCGGACGCTGCTCTTCCCGCGTGGGATCCTCCCGCCATCCAGCCTGAAACCCGCCGGAGCATCCTTCAGCGCGACCTCTATTTCCCCGTCAAAGCCGTCCCGGCGCAAGGCGTGCATACAGATCGGCGCGGCGAGTCCGGTGGTGATGTTCACACTGGCAGGCGTTATCCGTAACGCGAAATCCGGTTGGGGAGGACCCAAGCGCAGCCGGTACGCGTATGCGCTTCCACCCTGGCCCTGCGCATCAGCAATCTGCACATAGTACAAGCCATCCTCAGGCAGTTGCGCCTGCAGGCAGGAATCGGCGTCATGGGTCAGCAATCCGCCCAGCCGGTAAAGGTACTGGTCCTTGTCCACAAAATCGTCGTTCCATCCCACCACGGTTCCCGAGGGTCCAACGAGGCGCACCAGCGAGTCAAGCGGCGAACGGAGCCGCCGCGCGAGAACCTCGGCCACGATGACATCGCCCGCCCGCCCCCGCACCTGAAAAACGTCCACGTCGCCCGGCACATCAATGCGGCCGTTAACAAGCATCGGCATTTCGAGCGCTTGGGCAGCGTCCGCTGTGTTATTGGGTTCGGACTCGACGCACTCCTCCAGCTTGTCCACGGCGTAAACCACGGCGTTGGACAAGCACTGTCCGTTTTGAAGTGTGGCTTTCCGAATGCGCTTGGCGCCATGGTCCGTATTCAGCGGGAGCTGCGTTTCAGGGAGGTTCCATCCGTTGATTGCCGCAACAGTGTCATAGCCCGCGCGTCCCCCCAGCGGAAACATGTCGGTGATGAACGGCTGCTCGCCCACGGAAACACGGTACACGAAATCATCGCGTCCCCGGAATATCGAATCGCGGATCTCGAGTTCGTACACGCCGTCTTCCGGGATTTCGTAGAGCAGCACCGGATCCGGGTCGAACCGAAAATCGTCTACAAAGGCCAACTCGCCGCCCTTGGCATCATAGAGAGCCAGCTCCGCCTGGAACCAGCCGGGCACGGCATCCGCCAGATAGGGGACCAGGCTCCGGGCGTGGGTCTCGATGACCAGTTTTTGCCCCTGCGCGGCCCGGAACGCAAACCGGTCAACGTCACCGGGCATGATCTGGCCATTCAGCAGCACCGGCAGTTCAAGGGGGTCAGGCTTGGGGAGCTTGCTCTTGGCCTGCGGGTCGTTTGGCTCCAGTTCCTGCACTTCCGGCAAGGCGCCGACCTCGAAAACCATGGGGTTGGTGATACCCATAGCCGTTTGCAGCCGCATTTCGCGCGGGCCTGGCGCGGCATTCGGAGCAATGGTGACCTCGATTCGCGCCATCTCGCCAATCTGTGGATTCAATTGCCGTTTGCTGAAGTTCAGGAGCAGATACTGCAGGTGCTCGAGTTCTCTCAAGCTCATATCGCCGATGCGGTCCAGCAACGGGTGCGCGGGCACCTTAACGGGTTCTTCCGTATCGGACGGCGCCGCGCCTGGAGCGGGCACGCTTTCCGGGTTGGCTGCGAGCGCGGCGGCGGGATCCGCGCCCCTCAGTTCCGCCAGACGTTTATCGCGGGCTTCTTTCATGCGCCGGGCGATCTCTTTGCGCTCGTCCCCTTTCAGATTCCGAATCGGCCGGTAGACCTCAACAACGGTAGCCTGGATTCCTCCGCCGGTTACGCAGGCCTCGCCGCTCGCGCCGCGAAGGTTTTGTCCGCCGGCGATCACCTCGAAGGTTGTGCCTGCTTGTCCTCCCGCCGGGTACAGGTAGCCGATGTGCGGCGCTTGCTTGCCCTGCTGTGCCACGGCGGCCGCCGATGTCAGGACCAGCGCAACAACGAAGAACACGCGTACGAACATCCGCATCAGGAGACTCCTCGCGTCAGATGATTTCTGTCAGACGGCCGCCGCTCGGCACGCCGTCTCCCGGCTCGGGCAGGACTCTGAGTTCCATTCCCTTGGGATTCGGCAACGGGCCGTCGGGATCGATGCCCAGCAATTCGTACATGGCGCCGATAAGGTCCACCGGATACACAGGGTGCTCGGCAACCTCTTCCCCTCTGGCATCGGACGCGCCGACCACCTGACCGCCCTTGAATCCGCCGCCCGCAACCACCGAACAGAAGCATTTGCCGTAGTGCTGGCGGCCTCCGTTCCACGGGGCGTTCCATTCGACCTTCGGACTTCGCCCGAATTCGCCGCCCCACCACACAATCGTGCTATCGAGCAACCCGCGTTCCGACAAATCCTGCAACAGCGCGGCCATGCCCTGGTCCATCTCGGGCAGTTTGCGCTTCATGATCTCGAAATGCTGTTTGTGGGTATCCCAGCCTTTGTAGTTGATCGTGACGTACGGCACGCCCTTTTCGACCAGACGCCGGGCCATTAGACACGACTGGCCGAAGGTGTTACGCCCGTACCGGTCGCGCATTTCATCGCCCTCGGAGGCCAGGTCGAATAGCTGCCGGGCCTCGCCGAACATCAGCCCATAGGCATTTTCTTCGCAGGCGTCAAGCCGCGCAAACTGGGTGTTTCCGGGCATGGCTTTGCCCAGCGAGTCAAGGGCATGCAGCAAGTCGCGCCGCCCCAACTGGCGCTCATCCGAGATCCCTTCCGCTATGATGCCTTCCACGACGAACGGGTTCCGGTTGGGGTCTCCGCCCGTGGCAAACGGCTTATACCGTTGCCCGAGCAAGCCTGCTTCAGAAAACCGGCCTTGGGGCTCCGTTAACACTACATACGGAGGGACAATCCCCGCGTATCCGTGGTCGTACCCTTTGAAGAGGGCCACGACCGCCCCCACGCACGGATACACCAGGCGGTCCGGCTGACGCCCCGTCTGCACAATGTACGACGCCGTCTCGTGGGCGTTGACCCCGTGCGTCATGCTGCGGATGATCGCGTACTTGTCAGCCTGCTGGGCCAGCAAGGGGAGCGTCGCGTTAATCCGGATGCCGGCCACGTTGGTCTCAATGGTTTCATCCAGCGGACCACAGTAGTCGTATCCCGCGTCCGGCTTCGGGTCGAACGTGTCCAGGTGCGACGGACCGCCCCACATCCAGATCTGGATGACGGATTTTGCGCGCGCTTCCTTTGGGGCCGCGAGCGGGCGCCGCGTATTCAGGAAGGCCAGCCCTGCGGCTCCGAGAATGCCCCGTTGTAATGCCTCGCGCCGGGTGATGCCGCGCCGTGTCCGCTGCGATTTCATGGTTATGCCCTCGTCTCTCGCCCATTTAGTGGCGGCACAGAAACTCCTTGGTGTTCATCAGAGCCCACACGAGGTCGGCTGCCGCCTGGGGACCCGGCAGCCTGCTCTGGTCCATGTATTGTTTGACGGCAATCATCTCTTCTGGGGTGGGATACCGCGACAGAATGAGGAGGTACAACTGCTGCACCGCTCTTTGCGGCTTGCCCTTGTTGCTCTCGAGTATCTGGCGGAGCCGCCAGCTCCGCTGAATGTTCTGCTGAATATGGGTTGAGTTCAACATATGGAGGCGCTGGCCATCCGTCGGCTGGTTGTTCCGTTCCGATTCCAGCCCGGTATCCCGGGGCGGCCTCCCGAACATCTCGAGGAATGGACTGGTAATACTGCCGTCGGCCAGAAGGATTGTGCGCTGATACTCCGGAACATAGGTGAAGGGCTCCGGGATCATGCTCAGATAGCTCTCCTTCGAACCAAAAATCGAGCACAAGGCGTCTATCAAGACTTCCGCATCGAGCTGCCGCACAAGGTACTGGGCAAACAGCGACTCGGCCTCCGCATCGCCGCTGTTCGGAATAGACGACTGCTGGTAGGTTCGCGAATTGAGAATCAATCGGAAGATGTGCCGCAGGTCGTACCCGCCCTTTACCATCTCGTCTTCCAGGCAGGCCAATAATGCGGGGTTCGAGGGGGGATTGTCCGGCCGGATGTCGTCGGGTTCATGGATGATGCCGCGCCCCATAAGCCACGCCCACGCGCGATTCACGATGTTGCGCGCGAAATAGGGATTCCCTGGCGCAAGCAGCCAGTCCGCGAACACCCGGCGCGGGTCCTGGCCCGGCTCAATACGAACGGTTTTCCCGCCGGGAAAAACCGCTTCGAGGGGCTCCATCGCCGACGGATCGAGCATGACGATCTCTTCTTTCCACTCGGCTGTTGGCTTGTATGCGAGCCGCGAGAAGAACGCCGCCATGTCCGCCCGTTTCTGCTCGGGCCACGTGTCCAGGCGCACGCCCATGAATGTCAGCCCGACGGCATCGGCGATGTTTGAGGGGTCTCGTCCTTGTATCGCCCGGTAGAAATTCACCGGAGCTACGCGGAAATTGCTGCCGCTCGAAGTCAGGAGCTGGCGCGCAAACTCGTCATACGGCATATTGGCGCGGATAGCCTCATAAATCCATTTGTGATAGGCCTGCACGGCGTTCGGCCACAGATTAATGGGGAACTCTGCTTTGACCCGCAACAGGTCGCACCATTTCATCGACCAGTAAGCGGCGAATTCCTCGCGTTCAAACAGTGCGTCGATTAGCGCCGTCCGCTTGCCGGGGGTCTTGTCGTCCAGGAAGTCGCGGACTTCCTGGGGCTGTGGCAACGTGCCGATCACATCGAGATAGACCCGCCTGACAAAAACCTCGTCCGAACAGAGCGGCGCGGGTTCTATGGTTCGCTTGGCCAGCTCGGCCAGGACGCATTCGTCGATGGGATTCCCCGGCACGACCGTGCCGTCCGCTCTGAAGGGGTCTCGTCCTTGAAGCTCCCCGGCCCCGGCGCTCAGGACCGCCCCCAGAATCGCTAGCGCCAACATGGTTTTCTTCATCGCATTCCCCGGCATGTCTTCTTGGGATATGTTGAGCCGCTCTCGTGGAATGACTGCACCACCCGCGCAATCGTATTCGAACACTTCCCTCAGTACAACACCTTTTTGCCCGGAAAGTTCCTCTTGTCTCGGGTCCGGCTCCGGAGTTGCCCCGGGTGTTTGTGAAACGGAGACTTTGTCGCCGAGAGGCGCGCCAGCCGCCGAGACTCGCCTTGTTGAGCGGCGCGGCATGCTTGCCACATAATTGTCGTGTTTGAAAGAACTTAACTGAGGACAGCGTCCGCACAGGATTTCGAGATTCGTTCGCTGTCTCGGCAAGGAGGGCCCATGGGACGCGTTATCCTCGGCGGGAGCGGCTTGTGCGTTTCGCCGGTCGCATTTGGCACCTGGCAGCTCAGCCCGCGTTTCTGGGGCGACCAGTCCAAGGGGGACGCAATAGCCGCGATGAAATGCGCCTGCGACCTGGGAATCAACTTTTTCGATACGGCGGACGCCTACGGCGACGGGTACGCAGAGACGGTGCTCGGGGAAGCACTTAAGGAATTGCCCCGCAAGGAATTGGTGATTTGCACAAAATGGTTCAATCATTTCAATCTGGATGCTTCCCGCTACCCCGATCTTTCACCTCAATACCTGCGCGAGCGTTGTGAGGCCTCGCTCAAACGGCTGGGCCTGAAAACCATTGATCTTTGCCTCCTGCACATGTTTGATCCGCTTACGCCGCTTCAGGACGTAGCCGAGACGCTCGAAGACTTGCGCCGTCAGGGCAAGATCCGTGCCTTTGGAGTGAGCAACCACACTGTCGAACAGCTTCGCGCGCAACGAACGTATGCGGCGTATTCAGTCATCCAGCCATCCTACAGCCTCATCGACCCCGCTATCGAAAGCGACCTCCTCCCCTACTGCCAAGCGGAAAGCGTAGGGGTGATGGTCTATTCGCCAATGCATAAGGGTCTCCTGACGGGAAAATACAAGGGCGACGAAACCTTCACCGATTTTCGCGCCAATCATCCGGATTTCCAGGGGGACCGCTTCCGCCATCTTTGCCAATGTGTTCAGAATCTGCGCCCGATAGCCGATGGGTATGGACTGAGCATCTACCAACTCGTGCTGGCCGCCACCTTGATGCATCCCGGCGTTCACGTTGCCATCTGCGGTATCAAGAGGCCGGACCAGATTCGTGAAGCAGCGGGCGCAATCGGACGCACCATCTCGCGGGAAGACTATTTTGCTGTCCGCAAAATCCTCAATCCTCCGACCAAGGTCGCCGATGCGAGCGGCGTGCGGAAATGACGATGCCGAACTTCAAAACCTTTCATACCAGGGGTCTACTAACGCCATGAGTGACATTCGAGAGGTCGATATTGCCCGAGGCGAACCTGATTTTCACACACCCGACCACATTAAACTGGCGGCGCATCGGGCGATTGACCAGAATTTCACCAAATACACTCCGCAGCCCGGCATCCGGGAGTTGCGCGAAGCCATTGCCGCCAAGTTCGAAGCGGAGAATGGTTTCCATGCCGAGCCGGACGATATTGTGGTGTCGTGCGGCGGCAAGCACAGCGTGGCGCAAGCCATTCGCTGTGTTCTCGGCTCCGGGGACGAGGCCTTGCTCGTGACCCCGCACTGGTCCATGTACCCCGGGCAGGTGAAACTCGCCGGGGGACGCCCCGTTCTGGTCAAAGCATCTGAGGAGCGCGGATTCGTGCCAGCCATCGCTGCTATTCGCGAAGGCATTACCGGCAGAACCAGGCTGATCATTCTGAACTCCCCCGCAAACCCGACAGGAGCCGTCTATCCGCGCGCATTACTCGAGCAGGTGGCCGAACTGGCCCTCGAGAAGAACCTGTACGTTCTGTCGGACGAAGTCTACGAACATATCGTGTTCGACGGCGCAGAACACGTCTCTATCGCGTCACTCGACAAAGAGATCGCCCAGAGAACCATCACGGTAAACAGCGTTTCGAAGACCCATGCCATGACGGGCTGGCGGATTGGGTATGCTGCGTTTCCGAAAGGGCTGGCCGCGCGAGCGACCGATATCCAGCTTCATTCGACGTCCGCTCCGTGTGCCGTTTCGCAGCGGGCGGCGTTAGCGGCGCTCACGGGCGATTCATCTCATATCGCCATGATGCTTGCGGCCTATGTTCAACGACGTGCCCTTGTGCTCGAGCGGATTGGAAGACTCCCCGGCCTGAGCATGAATCCTCCCCTCGGCACGTTTTACGCTTTCGTAAACATCCGGGGGCTTATTGGCGGAGACATCCGCGGCCGGCGGCTCGACAACGCCGACGCGTTCACGGCCCTTCTCCAGAAAGAGGCCAGGGTCCGCGTATTGTCAGGAACGCCTTTTGGCGCAGACAGCCATGTCCGGCTATCCTTTGCGGTATCCTACGCTGACCTTGAGGAGGGACTCCGGAGAACGGCCTCCCTGCTCGAAGAAGGAGTTTGAACCTATGCGCATTACCGGGATCAAGAGTTTCTTGCTGTCGAAACCGCGCGACCTGCACATCATCAAGATCGAGACGGATGAGGGCATCTACGGCCTGGGCGAAGCAGGATGTTCTACACGGGAACACGCCCAGGACGGCATTATCAAGCATTTCCGCGAGTTTCTCGTGGGCATGGACCCGTTTCAGATCGAGCACATCTGGCAGGTCTGTTACCGCAGCGCCTACTACGAGGGCGGCCGCATCATCACAGGCACGCTCGCCGCAATCGATATGGCCCTCTACGACATCGTAGGCAAGAAGCTGGGCGTCCCGGTGTACCAGCTTCTGGGCGGAGCCTGCCGCGACAAAGTGTACGGTTTCATCACCCTCGGCAGCCTTAACGAGCCCGATTGCGACGACCGGGTCTCGGCCGCCGTCGCCGAAGGGTGGCCGGCAATCCGTTTCTCTCCCGCCGACGACATCACGCCCCGCGCATTGAGGGTCGACATTTCCCAGGAGGACGCCACAAACGTTTTCGACGTGCGCAGGTCCATCGCCGCAACGGCACGGCGTTTCTCCGAGGTGTGGCAGAGGACCGACAAGCGGGTCGCTCTTGGCATTGACTACCATCACCGGCTCAGCGTGGCGGAGGCCGCCCAATTCTGCCAGCTGGTCCCGCGCGGCAGCATGACCTTCCTCGAGGAACCGATCCGGTGTGAGAATCCGGACGCGTACGCCCAGTTGCGCTCGATGACCGACGTCCCCTTTGCCATTGGCGAAGAGTGGCCCAGCAAATGGGCGGCCGTTCCGTATATCGAGCGCGGGTTAGTCAACTTTGCCCGCGTGGATGTCTCGTGTATCGGCGGACTCACGGAGGCGAAGAAAGTCTCCGGCTGGTGCGAGGCGCACTACATCGACATGATGCCGCACAATCCCATCGGTCCGGTCTGTACGGCCGCGACCATTCACTATGCGGCGAGCATCAACAACTTCACGTGGGTCGAGGTCGTTCCGACCTTCAACCAGGGGGCCACCGACGTGTTTCCCGAAATGCTCGCACGAACGGGCCCGTTCTACCCCCTTCCGGCAAAGCCCGGCCTCGGCGTCGAATTCGACGAAGATGCCGCTCTTAAATACCCCTTGAAGATCTACGAACACCCACATTTGAAGCGCCCGGACGGGAGTTACACAAACTGGTGAGAAAGGAGGAACGCATGACCCTTGGGCGGCTGGCAGCACCGTTTGTTCTCATGGGCGCCCTCCTATGCAGCCCGCAGGGGGAATGCGCGGTCACCTGCGAGTCTTTCGGCAACGACCCGGGGTGGGAGGCCGTTAACAACATCCCGCCTGAAGACGCCTGCCAGGAAAAGACGCAGGATTTCCGGTACCGCGATACCTCCCGCGCGGGAGGAAAACCGGGCGAGATCGGCGGCTGGCTCTACCGCTCCCTTACCCCCAGTTATTACGCGGCGCCGATTGAGAAAAAGACTCTTGAAGACACCCTGAAAGCCTCGGGGCGATTCGCCGTGACTCAGTCACAGGCAGGAAGCGGCGTCTTGATAGGCTGGTTCAACAGCGCCTCGCGCGGCTGGCGTACGCCCAATTCCCTGGCGGTGCGCATCGACGGGGAAGACGGCAAGTTCCGCGTCTTTTTCGAGTACGGCACGCGGAACTGGCAAACCGGCGACGGCACGACGTTCGAGGGCCGGTACCAGACGACAACCACTCCAATGCATCCGGCCGACGGGACGCCTCACCAGTGGTCTTTCGAATACCATCCTGACGGGGCGGGGGGCCAGGGCGAAATGACGTTTACCCTCGATGGCACTGTCTTTCGGGCGGCTCTTGCTGAGGGGCATAAAGAGGACGGCGCGCTCTTTGACCGGTTTGGCGTGTTCAACCAGCAGATCTCTGGAAACGGAATGGAAATATACTTCGACGACCTCTCGATAGACTGCGGGAAACTGCCGTTTGACCAGGAGCCGGGTTGGGAAGGCCTGAACAACGAGGTCACTTTCCTGGATTGCGCCGTTCGGCCCTACCACGATTTCGGATACCGCAGGTCCGCCCGGGCCGGGGGCGAGCCGGGGGAGATCGGCGGCATCGTTTGGCGCATCGAGAGCATGCTGCCTCAGAATTCACTGATTTTCGGCACACCTGTATCGCCGCTCACTTTTGATGACAAGGTGAAGGCTTCCGGCAAGGTCGCGATGACGCTGGGTTCCGCGGACAGCGGCCTCCTGATCGGCTGGTACAACAGTCATACGCCCATCGGCGCTCCGCCCATGAATTTCCTGGGCATCTTCATTGAAGGGCCCAGCCGGATTGGGCATTACTTCCGGCCTGCGCTGGGCACATCCGACAACGGCGCCCAGGTTGGGGGCAGCGGTCCGGTCATACGCGCCGATGGCGCATCTCATGCTTGGACATTCGAGTACGACCCGGCCGCCAACGATGGTAAAGGGCGCGCCACCGCGACCCTCGACGGGGCGTCGGCTGTCCTCGACGTGTCGGAAGCGGCCCGGAAAGGAAACGCCGCGTTCGACCGGTTTGGCGTGTTGAGCTGGCTCCGGGGCGGGCATTGCGCTGAACTTTTCTTCGACGACCTCGCCTTCACGTCAGGGACCGAGTCTCAGCGTTAACCGGCCGGAGAGGGCCGTCATTCGACTAGGTCGCGGCGGACAATGGCAAACCAGTTCCATTCTCTCGCCGACTCGGTGACCGCCGGCGAGAAGAAGCTTGCCGCGTATCCTGTGAGCAGGGTCGCGGCGAGTCCCATCGACGAGGGCCAGATGAAGCTCAGTACGGCGCCTCCCTCGGACACAGCCCTCGGGAACAGCCGAAGCAGGAACGGCAGCGATTCGTTGAGCAATGCGGGCGAACTCCAGAAGATACCATAGAGCGAGGCAAGAGTTCCGGCTATCCCGCCTATGAACACTCCCCGCTCGTTGGCCCTGCGCGTAAACATCCCGAGCAGGAAGATCCCGAGGATAGGTCCCGTGAAACCGTTGACCAACTTGTTCGCGATCTCGAAGATGGAACCGAGCCGCGAGACGTTGCAGGCCAGCACTACCCCGGCTGCGCCGATGGCGCAGGTGACGATCCGCGAGACCCGCACCTGTTGTCGTTGCGCCGCCTCCGGCAACTCCCCCGCGTTTTCCATCCGCTGACCGAGATACAGGCGGTTGTAGAAGTCCGACATCGCGACGGTGCTCAGCGAGTTGATCGCCGAGTCGATACTCGAGAGCGAGGCCGCAAGAATCGCCGCGATCACCAGCCCTGTGAATCCTATCGGGAATACCTGGCCCATGAAATAGGGGAAGAGCTGGTCGGGTTTTTCGCGGATTCCGGGTGGAGGCCAACCCGCGCCTTTGAAATAGGTGAACAGGGCCAACCCGATGAAACACAAGGCGGTCATCCAGACAGCGTCGCCCAGCGCGGTGAGGATAAACCCTTGACGGGCCTCCTGTATCGACTTGGACGTCTGGAATCGTTGTATCATCACCTGGTCACTGGTGTAGTTGGTCAGGCGGCTCACCAGACAGGCAACCAGGTAACCGGCAACGGGCAAAGGAACGAACAGGTAATCTTTCATGTGCCCGAGGAATCCGCGCGTGTGCAGGGCCTCGGCGGCGGGGTGCGTATCTGTGCCGACGTTTCCCAGATTCGCCAGAATGGCCGCCGCCCCGCCTTCCACGCGCCACAGAATGATGCCAAACGTGATGGCCAGCCCCGCGAACATGATGCAGAACTGGGCCACGTCGTTCCATATGACCGCGCGAATGCCTCCAAGCATCGTGTATAGCGTAACAACCGCCCCGAGGACCACGATCATCAGCGTCAGGCGCTCCTCCTGACCCGATGCGGCCGATATGGCGAGGCAGGGGGTGTACAGCGCCGTGCCCATCCATCCCAGCCGCCATAGCATGAAAATCCCCGCGGTCAATGCCCGCACCGCCGGTCCAAAACGGTACTCGAGATACCCGTACACGGAATAGCACCGCATTCGCCGGAACATGGGCAAGGTGACGAAAAACACGTAGGGGTATAGAAACAGCCAAGACAGGTTGACGATGAGACACACCGCGCCGAATTTGAGCATGGCCGCCGGCTGCATGATGTAGTCCATGCCGCTGTTCAGCGCCGCCATCAAAGACAGCCCGATCGGAACCCAGCCCATGGATTGCCCGGCAAGGAAGTAATCACTGAGATTGCGCTGCCGCCGCGAATGCACCACGCCCACGACAATCAGCGAAGCCAGGTAGGCCAGCAATATGGTGAGGTCAAGCCAGTGCAGGTGAATTGCCTGGTTCACTGTGTCGACTCCCTCTTTCATGCACAGATTACGCTCTCACCATCTCGGTTTTGCCCCCTCCCCGCCCGCAAGCATACTCAAGAAACGCCCCTGCCACAACACCGCCGGACAGGAGCGATGCCGGCGAGTAGTCAACCCGCCCCGAAACCCGATCATTTACTCAAAACCGTTGCTTCTATAGACTGATGATTCATTGCTGTTCGGGATATTGCCGGCTTTGGGGCGCGTTCGCGCGTCCGCCGGAAGAGGAAGAAGAGGGGATGCGCCGATGAACGAGACCCGCGCAAGCAAGACACTGGCCAAGGTCGAACGCATGAACAAGGCCTTGCGCCACGAAGAACCCGACCGCGTGCCCGTGGGCGAGTTCTTCTGGGGGAGCTTTCTCAAACGCTGGCGCCGGGAACTGGGTTTACCGGATGATACGGACCCCTACCAGTATTACGACCTCGACTGGATCGTCACGACGCCGAATATGGACCCTCACATCAAGCCATTCGAAACGTTGCGGGAAACCAACGAAGAAGTGGTTGTGCGCACGGGCTTCGGCGGCGTCGTGCGCAAACGGTTCGACCTTCCCATGCCGGAGGCCGTTTCCTGGGAGACGGACACCATTGAAAAGCTCGAGGCTTTCGAATTCGACCCGCCGGATGATCCCCGGCGCTTTTTCGAGGGCGGAGACAACCAGATTGCGGGCGTCGGAGACGGGTTCGCACGCAACAGCCCTCCGTGGCTCGACACCGTAAAGTCGCTTCGGAAAGACTATGCCCTTTACGGGAGCATGATCGAGACCTCCGAGTGCCTGACGCGCATGATCGGGCAAATGAATACGCTCATGTGGGTGGGCGAGTATCCGGAACGCCTGGGCCAACAGATTCTCCGGATAGGCGATTTCTACTACCAGTGCTGCAAAGCGGAGATCGAAGCCGCCGAAGGCCTGCTCGACGGCATGGTGATCTGGGGCGACGTGGCCTATTCCGCCAACATGTTTTTCGCTCCGGAGTATTGGCGCACGTACTTTCGGCCCGGCGTCGAAAAAATGATTGCCCTCTGCCACCGGCATTCCCTGCCCGTCATTTACCACGGCTGCGGCAACGTGAAGGCCATACTGCCGGACTTCATCGAGATGAAGCTCGATGCCTACAATCCTCTCGAGGCCAAGGCGGGGCTTGACGTGGTCGCTCTTCGCCGGCAATACGGCCACTCGATTGCGTTCTGCGGCAACGGCAACATCCAGGTTTGGGAGGCGGGCCAGGAAGAAGCACTCCGCCGGGAAGTTTTGCGTAAGCTGAACGCCGCCAAGGGCGGCGGCTTCATATTTCAATCCGACCATTCGGTCAGCAGCGGGGTCTCGGGCCATACCTACGATTTTATCGTCAACCTGGTCAGGGAATTCGGCCAATATCCGCTCGAACTGGGCGAGTATGACGAGCAAATGTGAGGAGGCGATAGCATGAAGCGTTACGGTTCGGTCATCGGAGTGCATCCCGACAAGATCGAGGAATACAAGAAGCTGCACGCGGCGGTCTGGCCCGGCGTACTCAAAACGATCAGGGACTGCAACCTGCGCAATTACTCGATATACCTGCGCCAGCTTCCCGACGGCGCCTGGTACCTCTTCAGCTACATGGAATACGGCGGAGACGATTTCGAGGCCGACATGGCCCGTATGGCCGCCGACCCTCTTACGCAGGAGTGGTGGGCGGTGTGCATGCCGTGCCAGATTCCTCTTGCCAACCGCGCCAAGGGCGAATGGTGGGCGGAAATGCAAGAGGTGTTCCACTGCGAATAGCGGCCGGACGATTCCGGGAGGTTCACGGGGAAAATGCTTGCAGGGGGCATTCCGCGGCCACGCCGGCACTCTGACGGGTGTTGTTGAACAAAACGGTGTATGTTGACGGGCGGCTGCGATGAATGCCGGGAACCTTGCGGGCACTATCCGGTGAGAGAAGACTATCGCGCCGTTTGTCTGGTCCCCCGCATGGTCTCCATCATGGTTCGGTCCCGTGGTCAAGGCGATGAGGTAGCGCTGGAAAAGGCCGTTGAATGAACGAAGCTTCGACATCCCGGGCGGGAAGTGCGCATGGGCCGGCGCCGGCCAGAGTCACTTTGCGCGTTCTGTTGGGGGACTTCCGGCCATCCTGGAAAGCCCTTCTCCTGGCAAACGGACTCGCCAAACTCGTGGCGTCTTGTGTGCTGGCGCCGCTCGCGGGCCTTCTTCCGTACGCGTTCCTTCGCCTCACGGGGGCCACGGTTGTCACGGACCAGGACATCTTGTTCTTCTTTCTGCGGCCCATCGGTTTGGCGGCCCTGATCGCGATTGGCGCGGCCGCCCTTGCGCTGCTGGTCGCGCAAAGCGCCGTGCTTCTCACCATCGCGTTCGCCGCATGTACAGGCAAACGTGTGGGCGTGGTGTTCGCGCTGAAACACACCGTTTCTCACGCCTGGGGAATCCTGGGGTTATCGTCCCGGATTGTGGCCAGAGCGCTCTTGATAGCCGCGCCGTTTCTGGCATTTTCCGCCGCCGTGTATTTCGTTCTGTTGGGGCGGTTCGATATCAACTATTACCTGCGCGAGAAACCGCCCGTGCTCTGGCTCGCCGCGGGGCTCGTCTCTATCGCCGTGCTCTGGCTGGCATACCTTCTCATCCGCAGGATTGCCGGGTGGGTATTCGCGTTTCCGATTCTGCTGTTCGAGAAACTCCCGCCCAGGGACTCCTTGCGGGCCGCTATCGAACGCACGAAAACGCATGAACGGGCGTTGCTTCTCCACCTTGGCGCCTGGGCGGGGTCAGCGCTGGCGCTTTCGGCCCTCGCAAACGCCTCCTTGGGCTGGTTGAGTGCCTTCGTCTTTGTCAAAACGGAAGCGTCTCTGTCAGCCATCGTATTGCTGCTGTGGCTGTTCCTGGCCGTCTGGGCGGTAGTGAACGTGGCCGTGACGTTCGTGAACGGGGCAATGTTCGCCCTGCTGACCGCCCGCCTCTACCAGCAGCGGCTGACCGGGCCGTCCGGCGAGCCGGAAATGCGGGGCGAGCTTCAATCCGTCGACACGCAGGGGCTCGCACACACCCGCGCCCGGGGAATAGCCTTCGGCGTGGGCGCCGCGATCCTTGCCGCGGGATTCCTTACGGGCGCCGGCCTGCTGAAAACGGTCCGGTTTGATGAACGGACAACCGTGACGGCCCATCGTGGTGCGGCGGGGGCCGCGCCAGAGAACACCCTCGCCGCAATCGCAAAAGCCATCGATGCGGGCGCCCGCTGGGTAGAGATAGACGTACAGGAGAATGCTGACGGCGAGGTCGTTGTCGTTCACGACAGCGACCTGAAGAAAATCGCGGGAATCGATCTGAAGATCAGCAATGCAACCTCAAGACAACTGCGCCAGATCGACATCGGAAGCTGGTTTGGTTCCGAATTCCGCGACGAGCGGGTTCCCACACTGGCCCAGGTCCTCGATGCCTGCAAGGGCAAGGCGGGCGTGATCATCGAACTCAAATACTATGGCCAGAGCCGCCGCCTCGAGGAGCGCGTAGTAGAGATCGTCGAGTCTCACGGCATGGCTCACGATGTTCGCGTCATGTCCCTGGAGTACGAAGGCGTTCAAAAGCTCCGTGCGCTGCGCCCGGACTGGAAGATTGGCTTGCTGATTACGGCCGCCATGGGCGATCTCGAGTCGCTGGACATCGACTTCCTGGCGGTAAACACGGGTCTGGCGTCGCTCTCGTTCGTTCAGAACGCGCAGGAACACGGCAGGGAGGTCTTTGTTTGGACCGTCAACGACCCCATCCTGATGGCCACCATGGCCGCGCGCGGAGCGGACAGCCTTATCACCGACGAGCCCGCGCTCGCAATGAAGGTCTTGCACGAAATCGAGCAGCTCGATTCCGCGGAACGGATTCTGCTGCATATCGCAGGGGAATTGGGACTGCTCAAGGGGCGGCACGTCTCCCGCGCCCGCGCGGAGGGCGTATAGGCGGCATAAGCCATCCGGGACGGCGTCCGCTCGTTTACGGGGAGCCGCCCCGGCCTTGAATCGGGTCCCCGCTTAACGGCAGACGAACTGATACGACCCGGAACCTGCCGCGAACACTCTCCAGTCGCCGTCCGGCTGTCCCGCGGAGATGCCGGCCTGCCCATGCACGTACTGGCCATTCTCCCAGACCGTTTTGCCGCTCTCCGTGATAACGGGATTGGTCTTGCCGAGCGTGGGGACGGCAATCATGGCGCGGCAATTGGGAGGAACCGTCACCTCCAGGGTCAATTCGTCGCCGTTCCTGCGCCAGTTCGAGATGTACCGGCCGTATTGCGTGTCGAAAGTGGTTTTCACGTGCGCGAGGTCGCCGACAACGTAGGGTCTGACGCTGGCCACTTGGAAACCGGGCGCCGCCGGGGCCGGCCGGATACCCCCGAGATACCCGTAGAACCACGTCATCAAATCGCCCACCAGCATCACATGGTTGCCCGAGTTCATGGCAGGATCCGCCGTGTCGCCGTTCCACAGCTCCCAGATGGTCGTAGCCCCCTTTTCGATCATGTAGCCCCAGCTCGGATAGGTCTTCCGCGTGGACAGCGTATACGCAAGATCGGGGCGGCCGTTGTCGGTCAGCGTTCGCATCAACCATTGCCCGCCCACGAGCCCGGTGCCGATGTGGCTGTTCGTCTTCTGCTCGATGTTCTGGACCAGATTCGCGAACACTCCCGCGCGATGGCCTTCGGGCACCAGTCCGAACGCGAGCGTCAACACCGAAGACGTCTGGGTGCCGTTATCGTAAAGGTTCGTGTCCTTATTGAAGTACTTCTCGTTAAACGCCTTCTCCAGCCGCGCAGCCAATGCGTCGAACCGCACGGCGTCATCTTCCTTCCCCAGCATACGCGCGTACCGCGCCATCAGTTTCAGGTCGTGGTAGAAGAAGCTCGTTCCCAGGAGCGTGCCGCTCGTTTTCCGCGACGGGTCTTGCGAATGGATGAGCTCCGGGGACTCCGGTGGCACGCACCAGTCGCCATAATTGTCGCGCGGCATGAGGTCGTTCTCGAGATAGCCGGTCATGTGGTCTATCCAGCGGGTCATGGCGTCGTAGTGCTGCTCGATCGGCCGCGCATCCCCGTACTGGTCAAACAACATGCCCGGGGCAATGATGAAGGTGCTCGGCCACGTGACGTTGTCGTTGTACAGCGGCCAATACGGCGGGGAAACATCCGAGATGCTCCCGGACTCGTCCTGGCTGTCGTCGATGTCCTGCATCCACTTCGTGTAAAGCGGCGCGATGTTGTGCACGTAGCTTTCGCCGCGGCATTCTTCGGAACGGTCGCCAAGCCAGGCCTGCCGCTCATCGCGTTGCGGACAGTCGGTCGGGAAACTCCGGTAATTGCCGCGAATGCCCCAAACGATATTCTCGTGCAACTGGTTCAGGAGCGTGTTCGAGGTTTCGAACCAGCCTACGCGCTCGAGATCGTCGTGCACGACGCAGCCTTCGAGCGCGTCGAGACCGGGCGTGCCGGGGAATCCAGTGACCTCGACAAAGCGGAATCCGTGGTAGGTGAACCGGGGTTCATAGACCTCGACGCCTTCTCCCTTGAGAATGTAGGTATCCACGCATTTGGCGCCCCGAAGGTTTGCCATGTACAGCGCGCCGTCTTCCTTGAGGGTCTCGGCGTGCCTCAGGCGCACGGTGGTCCCGCGCGGACCCTGCACCTTCAGGCGGCACCAGCCCACCATGTTCTGTCCCATGTCGTATATGAAGACGCCGGGCGCGAGTTCGTTCACGCTGATAGGCGAACGCGTCTCGACCACCCGTATGGGCGGGGTCATCTGCGCCGAGAGCGCACCCTCCGGTCCCGCCACGGCTTCGACGGGCCGCCAGCTGCTGTCGTCATATCCCGGCTTCGACCACCCGCCCAGCTCCATTTGCGCATCATAGACCTCGCCGTCGTATTCGTTGTTCTCGCGAATGGGCCCCTGCGTGGTGAGCTTCCAGGCCTCATCCGAGTCGATGTCGGTCACGGAGCCGTCCGCGTGCTCGATGCGCAGGTTCAGCATGAGTTTCGGATAGCCGTAGGTTTGCGTGTTGGTGGGCGACTTTCTGCGCGGCGCGAAATACCGGCCGTTGCCCAGGATCACCCCCACCGCGTTATCGCCCTGGTTCAGGGCATCCGTTACGTCGTAGGTCAGATAGAACGCCCGCTTGGGATACTGCGTAAGGCCGGGAACCAGGACGTCGTTGCCCACCTTCCTGCCGTTCAGTTCCAACTCGAAGAGTCCCAGGCCGCAGATGCGCGCCGTGGCCCTTTCGACCGGCTTCTCGAGACGGAACGCGCGCCGCAGATACCGTGCGCTCAAACGCTGTGAATCGTCGCTCGAAACTTGGCCCCACGGCTGCATGCCGTAATCGCCCAGCTCCTGCGCGCGCTCCCACGCCGAAACATCCAGCCCCGGGTAATACCAATCCGCTTCCGAGTCCGCCGTAACCCGCCAGGTCTTGTCCGTGGCGGCTGCCAGTGTTTCACCGCCTTCAAACTCGACAACCAGTGCGCCAATGAGGCCGGCAGGATTTGCCGCGTCCCCTTCATTCACGGCTTCGACAGCCAGTACGTTCGTGCCCGGTTTGAGCGATTTCGTGATGTCTACGGGCGGCGCCGCTGCAAAACTGTTTCCGGATGCCACCCTCTTTTCGTTGATCATCAGGACAAACCGGTTGTCTGCCGTGAAACAGGCCGTCGCCTTGGCTATCGTCTTTCCGTCGGGCAGGTCTACGAGCTTGCGAAAATACCGCGCCGCCGCGGGAGCGCTCTGGGCCGGCGCGCCCTCCGGGAACCAGATCCATTTAGCCGCGGACAGCGGGGTCTCCGGACCGCTCTCGTCGCCGTCAAGCCCTATCCATTTGCCGGTCCAATCCTCGGCCTTCAACAGGCCCATTGTCCACATGCCGGCGGGACTCCAGCCCGATGCCGTGTCCGTTCCGTCCCACACACGCACTTTCCAGTAGCAGCGCTGCCTCGAATCGAGCGCCTTGCCGGCGTACGGCACCCGCACAGACTGGTTGGTCTCGACCTTTCCCGAATCCCAGAGGTTTCCCGTATCGGTGTCCAGAGCCGCTTTCGAATCCGACACCAGAATCTGGTAGGCGGTCTGCGACACATCCCGGTCCTGTGACTCGATGCGCCAGCTCAGCCGGGGGTCAGGACAGTCAACGCCAAGAGGATCGGCGAGATATTCGCAACGCAGAGCTGTTACCGTAATGCCGCTGCCGGCCGCACTGGCCGTCATGGATGCCATCGCCATCACGAACAACGTAGTCGTGCAGCCCATGGAAGTTCTCCTCGGTTGTGTTCCAATGGTTACCAGTCGTTTCCGCAACCCGAAGCCGCCCCGGCCGAATGACCCGCGTCCGGGTGGCCAGGAACGTCATGACGACGCGTGCGGGCCGGTCACTGCAGCCCGCCGAGCACCTTCTGAGCGTTGTCGCGGATACCCGTGTCTTCACACTTCGCCAGCACCTCGTTGAGCGCTTCGATGGCGAGGGCTTTGTGTTGGGCGTTTTCCTTCTTGACCTGGCCCGCAATCCCAATGATGGCCAGCGCCGCTTCGTTGCGCACGTCGGGCTGGTCAAGATACGGCTTCAGCGTGCTCAGAGCATTTGGGTTCTGCAAGGCGCCCCACGCGCCAAGGACCAGCTTGACCTCTTCCGGACGCCGTGCGAGTTCCAGACCTTTCGAAAGCATTTCCAGCTGCCGGCCGCCCTGGGCATTTTCCCGGGCAAGCCGCACGTAGCCACGCAGCCCAAGCACATAAGCCGTTAGATCCTCGCTCCCGGCCAACGTCTCGAGATGCGGCGCGGCATCGAGCGCGGGCCAGTTCGACAGCATCCGCACCGCCTCCGACGCTATCTCGGGATTAGCATCCTTCATCGCCGCGAGCACCGCCTCGAGAGCCTGCGGGCTTCCGATCTCCGCCGCGCTGCGAAGCAGCACCAAACGCACCGTGTCGTTGGCCGCCCCGCGCATGCTCTCGAGCACGACGGGCAGAACTTCATCGCCCTTTCGCGCCGCGATAGCGTTCAGGGCGCTTTCAGCGCTGCCTCTTTCGGACTCATCCTGCGCCTTCGAGATGACGCCGATCACCGCAGAGGCCTCGGCGGGGCCGCCCAGGAGGGCCAGCGCGTCGAGGGCTGCCGTGCGCACGCCCGCATCGCCGTTTTCCACGGCCGCAATCGCTGATGGAATCGCCTGCGGCGCCCGCCGGCTCGCGAGCAACGCCAGAACCTCTGCGTGAACCGCGGGACCTGCCCCGGCAAGGCTCGACGCGAGGGCCCCGTCAACCTCGTCTCCCCGCATGGACACCAACGCGGTCGACGCGGTCTCGAGAACAGCCCCGTCCTCCGAAGACAGAAGCGCGACCAGCGTGGCAACATCTTCGGCGCGGCTGCCCAACGCGCCCAGCGCCTTGACGGCAGCCACTTTTACCTGCGCATCTCCGCTCTTTACCGACTCGATAACAACTTTCCTAGCCGCGGGGTCGCCCCGGTCCGCGAGACCCCGCAACAAGGCGATCTGGCCTCCGGAAGGCAGCGCGGGCAGCGCCTTGGCGTAGAAAGCCGTTATGTCGCTGCCTTCCGTCTCCGCGACGATTTGGGCCGCGAGGTCGCGAAACAGGGGGTCGTCGCCTTTGAGCGCTCCGATAAGGAGCTGAGGCGCCTTCGCGGGTTGCGCGCAGGCGAGACCGCGAAACGCTCCCATGCGAACCTCGACAGGCGCATCCGCCGCGAGGAGCTGTTCATACACCGGCGCCGCCTGATCGCCTTTGCCCTCATCGGCATAACGCTGAGCAGCAGCAAGCAGAGCCTCATTGACCGCCGCCCGGGTCGCATCGGGCGCGTCTGCGCGATATGCCAGCAGCGCTTTGGTTGCCTCAGAGGTCGCGATCCGCCCCAGAGCGCCCGCGGCCGTCCGGGCTATGTCCGGGCTGGCGTCCTGTAACAAGGGAATCAGCAGCGGCACGGCCTGGGCGTCGCGTCGCGCTCCGATCGAAATGATGATTCCCGCTTTGGGCGTTCCGGCGGCCGCGGCAAGCGCTTCCCGCAATACCGTATCCACCTCGGGATACGGCATTGCTTCGAGCGCGAACCGGGCCATATGCGACAAGGTCTCATCGGGCAGCAGCGCCGCCAAGGCGGGTATTGCCGCCTGCGTTCCGATCTCGCGCAAGCGGCGGCAGGCATCCTGTTTCTGTAACCAATCGGCATCGCTTTGGACAACTGCGATGAGTTCGGCCTCGGTCGGCGGCGCCGGAGGAGCAGCCTCCCCGGCAGCCTCGCCGGCACAGGCCACGAACGAGATCAACGCCCCAGCTACGAAAAGCGCGGCGAAAAAGCTCCAAATTGCTGTAGTCTTGTTCATGATTCAAAGCCTCTTTTCTGACGAAACGTAATCTCCAACAACGCAGCGGCAACGCCCTTTTACAGGTACCACGGCTCCCGGTACGCGCGCGACCGCAGCCGGTTCGCTTCTTCGTCGCCGATGAATTCCTCTTTGACGGGGTCCCATTTCACGGGACGGCCCAGGCGCTTGCAGATATTCGCCACGTGGCACGCGGAAATCGACCGGTGCGCAACCTCTGCGTTCGATACGGTGTTCTGGCGCGTTTTCACGCAGTCCAGGAAGGCCCGCACATGATTGTCCGAAGGATAGCCGCCTTGGAACTGCCGTTCCGCAAGAAGCGAGGCCGGATGGACCTCGATCTCGCCGGAATCGCCGGTCTCGACCCATCCCTCTTCTCCCTCGAACCGGACGGGGCACGAACCAAACCGAAGCCCTGTGCGAATAACCAGTTTCACCCCGTTGGCATACTTGCCCACCCACCAGTCGCCTTCGCGCGCAAACTCGACGGGCCCGGTATCGTCCGCGTCATTGGCCCACTGGCATAAATCCACGGTATGGCTCCCCCACTCCGTGATCGACCCGCCGCTGAAGTCCGTATGGGCGCTCCAGAATCCCCGCGTGGGGTATTTGGCATTGTACGGGCGCCACGGCGCGGGCCCCAGCCACCGGTTCCAGTCGAACTCCTCGCGCGGAGGCTCCGGCTCCGTCGGCAGAACCGTCTCGTAAAGCTGCTGGAACCCGGTCGATTCTTCCGCCTGCATCTCCTTGAGCCGCCCCAACTTGCCGCTTTGGACCAGGTCCACCGCGAACCGGAAATTGCCCAGGCTGCGCCGCTGCGTGCCGCATTGGAATACGCGGCCGAGCCGCCGCATCGTGTCCGCAACCGCGCGCGATTCCGTAATGGCGACGCTCAGCGGCTTCTCGCAATACATGTCCTTTCCCGCCCGGGCAGCCATGATCGACGCTCCCGAGTGCCAGTTGTCTCCCGTTGCGATAAGCACCGCGTCGATATCGGGGCGGTCCAGCAGCTCGAGCATGTCAGTGTACGAGACACAATCCTGGTTGCCATAGTGCTTGTTCACTTGCTGCACGCCAGCCTCGCGCTTTTCCCGGAACACATCGCACACAGCCACCACCTGGGTATCGGGTTGGGCCATGAACGCGGTCATGACGCTGGTCCCGCGCCCTCCCAGGCCAATCACGCCAACCGTGATGCGCTCGCTCACCGCCGCGCGGCCCTCGGCGCCCAGTGCCGTACCCGGAACAAGGAACGGCGCAGCGATAACCCCGCCCATCCCGGCGGCAGCTCGTTTCAAGAACGCGCGCCGGACCAGCTGGCGACTTTTCTTCGGTCGATTCATGCTTCTCTCTCCTCAAATTGACAGGGCCTTGATTGCTCGTATGTTATCGCGCCGCCACCCGGCTCGCACACGCAAACACGGACCATTCCTGACCGGTGGAGCGGCCCTATGGGAACGGCAGGCGATTCCGCGAAACAGACAGTTCGGTAACGAGCATACCCCCTGACAACGCCAGTATCAAGATTGCCATCGTCATCAGGACAGCCTATCTTGAATTGGGCCGGGCGCTTATCTAGGATAATCATAGACGTGGCCATGGCGGTCTGGGCAGGTCTATAAGCGAAGGGTTGGGTGAAAGGTATCTGCGTGTGCCATTCAAGCCGTTGACCTGCTTGGCGTTTAGAACGTGACGGGTTGCCGGGGGGAAGTTGCCGAGGGGCATGCGGGAAGGCAAGGCGGGCCGCCTTGAGAAAGGGCTGTCATGAAACGGATTTCCGTGTTCGTGGCCGTGGTGAGCGGTGCAATGTGGAGCGCGCAGGCCCAGGTAACGGTCGATTTCACGGCGGATGTGACGCTGGGGCGGGCGTCCCTCGAGGTGGCCTTCACGGACGCGACGGCGGCGGGCGGCGGCGCCATCACGAGCTGGTACTGGCAGTTCGGAGACGGCGGGACCAGCACGCTTCAGAGTCCCTCGCACACGTATACGAGCCCGGGAAGCCGTAACGTTATGTTGCGGGTGACCGTGGGCGGGACCAACTACTCGCTCACCAAACAGCGCTTCATCAACGTAGCCAATCCCGCCTCGCTTGCCAGCGGGGACATCAACCTGAGCGCGGCGGCAGTGGTCGTGAACCCGGGAATTCCACCCAAAGCGGAGGCGAAGGCATCCGTGATTCTGGTCGAGGAGGTTCAGAAGCGGACTGGATTGGCGTGGACCACGACCGCTCAAATGCCCGCGACGGGGACGGTTATTGCGGTTACGTCCGTTCGGGGCGGAGCCGGAGGGGACGCCGAGGGGTATACGCTTTTCGCAGAGGACGCGGGAACGCGGAAGGTCGTCTGGGTGCTTGGCGACGGGCCGCGGGGGGCGCTGTTCGGCGCTGGGGCGCTGTTGCGTGCCCTGGAATGGCGCACGGCCAGCGCGATTCTCCCGGGGCCGCCCAACGTGACCACCGCGCCAGCCTACCCGTTGCGCGGGCACCAGCTCGGCTACCGGAATACGTCGAACACCTACGACGCGTGGGACAAGGCGGCCTATGAACAATACATCCGCGACCTTGTCATTTTCGGAACCAATGCAATCGAGGGGATTTTCTCGCAAGACATCAGCCCGCATTTCACGTCCACAGTGACGCAGATGCACATCGATGTGAGCGATATTTGCGCGGATTACGACGTGGATTATTGTCTCTGGGCGCCGGTGGAGAGCGTGCTTCCGGGCAGCGCGGCGGCCGAATTGGCGGCGCACGAGGCGCTGTACCAGCAATTGACGCGGCTCGACGCGGTCTTCGTGCCCGGCGGCGACCCGGGCAACAACGACCCGCTGGACGTCATGGCTTTCCTCGAGGATTTGGGCGCCTTGTTGCGGACCTATTTCCCCGGCGCGGAGCTGTGGGTCTCGAACCAGGGCTTCGAGGACGTGGAGAACGACGCGTTTTTCAACTTCCTCCAGACGCAGGAGCCCGAATACCTGACGGGGGTCGTTTACGGTCCATGGACCAAGCTCAGCATGGCGGAGGAACGAAGCCGCACGCCGCTGCGGTATCCGATTCGCCAATACCCCGACATCACGCATAACGTGCGGTGCCAGTTCCCGCAAAAAGACATGGACCGCTCGTTCGCCCATGTTCTGGGCCGTGAAGCGATCGACCCGAAGCCCGAGGCCAGCGTGATCGAGCACGACGTCCACGCCGCAAGTTCCATAGGGTTTGTCGGTTATTCCGACGGCATTCACGACGACGTAAACAAGTGCGTGTGGAGCATGCGGGCATGGGGGCCGGCGGTTTCCGCGGAGACCATCGTATTGGACTACACGCGGTACTTCTTCGGCCCGGACGCGGCCCCGGCCGCCCGGGACGGCATTTTTGCGCTCGAAGACAACTGGGAACACCCGGCCAAGACGAACACGGGGATCGACGACACGTACAACGCCTGGACGGCCCTCGAGACGGCCTACCCGCCGCTTGCCGCGAACTGGCGGTGGAATCTCTGTCTTGTGCGAGCGTATTGCGACATGTATGTGCGGCAGCGGGTCCTCGACGAGGCGGCCCTCGAACAACAGGCCTACGCATACCTCGCCCAGGCCGGAACCATCGGTTCGGCGGCGGCCATGGCCAACGCATCTACTGAACTGGATAAGGCCCCCGTGATGACCGGCGCCCAGACAGCCCGCCGGGCGCGCATCTTCGGCCTTTGCGATGATTTGTGGAACGCCATCGGGTTCCAGCCCAGCGTCAACCCGCCCTATCTTGCCAAGAACCTCGAGCGCGGATGCATCCTGGACACCATCGACCACCCGGTCAACGACCGCGCCTTTCTCGAACTCGTGTTCAGCCAGGCCGCGGCGCTTCCCGGGGAGGCGGCCCGCGTGGCCTTGCTTGAGAGCATCATCCATTGGGAAGACCCCGGCCTGGGCGGTTATTACGACGACCTGGGCGACGTGGAGCGCCAGCCCCATCTCGTGCAGCAGCTGCCGTGGGAACAGGATCCCGGACGCGTGGACTCGACGGGACAGGAGTTCACGTGGCACAACATGGAGTACAACACGTTCGAGAAGGGCGGCGGCCGGTTGTCCTGGCAGGACCAGGCTTACACGCTTTACGGCGAACCCCTGACGATGCGGTACACCGGCCTGGATCCCGCCACCGGATACCGCGTGAAGGGCACTTATGCAGGCCGGTTTAAGCCGACCATGACCTGCACGGCCGACGGCGCGTACCCGATCCACGGCCCCGTTGGATATGCGGTGTATCCGCCCTACGAGTTCGCGCTCCCTCACGAGGCCACCCGCGACGGCGTGTTGACCCTCCAGTGGGACCTTGTCAGCGGCCGGGGGTGCCAGTTGGCCGAGGTCTGGCTCGTTGTCTGGGACACCGACGGCGACGGCATCCCTGACGCTACTGACACGGACGACGACAGCGACGGCATCCTCGACGTCAGCGACCCCTTCCCACAGGATACCGACAACGACGGCATCAACAACTTCGACGACCTGGATAACGACGGGGACGGCGTCCCTGATGAAATGGAGGGTTGGGAAGACTCAGACGGTGACGGCATCCCGGACTCCCTGGACCCCGACAGTCCGGATGTGGCTGCGTCCCGGTCGTTCTGGTACTACAAGTACGCCTCGCCCGGAATCGAAGACATCACCGTCCGGCTGGAGAACAGGGGGGCCGGCGACATAAGCGCGCTGGCGGTGGTGGAAGAGCTTCCGGAGGGGTGGACGTTCGATTCGCTTGTGAGCTTCGACCCGCCGGGGTGCGGTCCCGCCACGACGCCGGTTTCGGGCGCAACCGGCGCGCTCACGTTCACTTGGCTGTGCATACCGCAGTTTCCATACACGTTTACGTATCGGGTGACTGTGCCGGAGGGCCACACGGGCGACATGCCCTTCTCGGGCACCGTGCTTTACTCGCGAGGCGCTGGCTCCGGGAAAACGGCGCCGGTGGGCTGCCTGGCTTCGGTGGCAGAACGCATTCATCACTCGCTGGACTACAATCCCGGGGACTGCCTTATCAGCGTTTCGGAGATCTTGCGGCTGATCCAGTTCTACAACCTGGGCGGATACCATTGCGAGACGGGTACCGAGGACGGCTATGCCCCGGGATTGCCGGAAGAAGAGGACGTGTGGTGCGTGCCGCACGACAGCGATTACGTGCCCCAGGACTGGCAGATCAGCGTGTCGGAGATTCTGCGCGTGATTCAGTTTTATAACCTCGGCGGTTACCACGTCGAGGAGGGCACCGAAGACGGATATGCGCCAGGGCCCGCGGCGGCGGGGAGCACGACCAAGAATTGAGCGCCAGGGATGTGCTTGTGGCAACCCGGCAAGCAGCCCCTCAATACCGAAAATGATGTCGAGGCGTGAGCGCACTGCCCGATGCGCGCCCTCGGTGTAAGTCAATGCCCAGGCAATAAGGGCTGGCCTGTATTGCTGGACCGCCGCCAAGCGGAGGGCCTGAACCAAATCGCCAGGCCCCGGCATTGAATCTGGCATGGGGCTGATAGCGTAAGTCGTGTGGTCGGCGTCTCGTCGTTGGGCTCGGAACAGGGGGGGCGGACACGCCTGTTTTTCATTTCGCGCGCGCAGTTCAAGTTTTTCCGCGTCTTTCGGGCGGATTCTGACTCCCTGCCATCGGAGCATCAAACAACCGCCAGGGGCGCGGAACGGCACAAGCTTGACGAAGCCCTCAGAGCCTGCTAGCCTGCAGGGTATCCTGCTTGAAACGCCCCGGCCGGGGCGACCCTTTGGGCGGCCGGTGTAGATGCGCTGCGTTTCATGGCATACTAGGACCTGAGGCGAAAGATGGCTGCGGCCGGGCCGCTCGGGCCCGGCGCCTGATGCATCGCGAATCTGGTATTGAGACATTAGTTAGAAAGGATGGGGGTCATTATGAAAAGAATCTCGATTGGCACCTGGGCATATTCAATAGGGCCCTACGCGAACAATCCCATACCCTGGGAAGAAATCCTGATGAAACTCAGCGAACTGGGATTCGACGGGGTCGAACTCGGCGGTTTCGGAATCCATCCGAACCCAAACAATCACCCCACCAAGAAAGACCGGGACAGGTGCAAACAGCAAGTGGCCGATGCAGGGCTCGAGTTCTCCGCCCTGGCCGCCGACCTCTGGTCTCAACACCTGCTCGATACGGATGACGCGTCGCCTTACGTCGCCGAGTTCCGCAAGAACCTCGATTTCTGTGTTGATCTGGGCATTCCGGGCATCCGCGTGGACGCGGTCCAACCGCCAACCATCTTCGAGAAGGTCGATCCCGATACCGCCCGCAAACGCGCTGTGACTGCCTGGAAACAGTGCGCCCGGGAAGCCGCGGATAAAGGCGTCTACCTCACGTGGGAATTTGAACCGGGGTTTGCGTTCAACAAGCCGTCCGACATCATCCGCATTGTGGACGAAGTGAACGACGACAACTTCGGCGTTCAGTTCGACACGTGCCACGCCCACATGGTTGCGGCCGTTGGCGCTCGGCAACCTGGCAAGAAGGAGACCTTGCCGGGCGGCGCGGTCGAGCTTGCCCGGAAACTGCGCGGCAAGATCAACCACATCCATCTGATCGACTCGGACGGTACCCTGCACGGCGACGAAACCAGCACCCACGCGCCGTTCGGCGAGGGAGTGCTTGATTTCGCCACCTTGCTGACCGAACTTAATACGGCAGGCGTTCCGCACAACTGGTGGACCATCGACCTCTGCTTCTGGCCGGACGCGTGGGCGGTCACCGAGAAATGCAAGAACGCAGTCGACGAGCTCAACCGCAAATACGGGTGATAGGCGCGCCTTCGGCTGATCGACGAGAAAGAACTAAGAGGGACACATACGCGCGGACATCCCAGCGGTAACACATACGGTTGGTTGTAACGAAACAAAGTGGAGAAAAGCCATGCGAAAGAAGCTAAACATCGGGCTTATCGGTTACGGGTTTATGGGCCGGACCCATTCGAACGCGTACAACAAGGTCAACAAGTTCTTCGACCTCAAGTATGAGCCGGTGCTCAAAGCCGTGTCGGGGCTGGAGAGCCCCAAGCTGACCTCCTTTGCCGAGAACTGGGGATGGCAGAGCACGGAGCCGGATTGGCGCAAGTTGGTCGAACGGAAGGACATCGACCTCATCGACATCGCGAGTCCAAACAACATGCACCACGATATGGCCATCGCGGCGGCCAAGGCCGGCAAGATGATCATTTGCGAGAAGCCCTTGGCCATGAACGCTGCGGAAGCGCTTGAGATGACCGAGGCCGTCGAGAAGGCCGGCGTGAACAACATGGTCTCGTTCAACTATCGCCGCGTCCCCGCCATCACGCTTGCCAAGCAACTTATCGACGAAGGGAGAGTCGGCCGCGTGTTCCACTACCGCGCCAAGTATCTCCAGGACTGGACCATCAGCGCCGACCTCCCGCAGGGGGGCGACACGCTATGGCGTCTTGATGCCGCCGTGGCCGGCAGCGGCGTTACCGGAGACCTCCTGGCTCACTCGATCGATACCGCCATCTGGTTGAACGGCAGCTTCGACAAGGTCTGCGCGATGACCGAAACCTTCATCAAACAGCGCAAACTCCAGGACGACCCCAGCAAGGTGCAGCCGGTCAAGATCGACGACGCCTGCGCTTTCCTCGCCCGTTTCAAGAACGGCTCATTGGCAACCTTCGAGTCCACCCGGTACGCCCGGGGCCGCAAGAACCAGAATACCTTCGAGATCAACGGCGAGAAAGGGTCGATTTACTTCGATCTTGAAGACGCCCATCAACTCCAGTATTTCGACCACGGTGACGCGGCGCACGTCAATGGCTGGCGCACGATTCTCATCACCGATTCCCACCACCCCTACATGAAACACTGGTGGGTTGGCGGATGCGTGATCGGATACGAACACACGTTTGTTCACGAAATGGCCGATTTCTTCATTGGCCTCGAGACCGGCGTGCCGGCACGGCCGACCTTCCGCGACGCCCTGGAAACCCAGCGCGTGTGCGATGCCGTATTGCATTCGGCCAGCACGAATTCCTGGCAGTCGGTGAGCGCCTAACAAACCGGAAAGGGAAGCACTATGAGCGTAAAAGCACTTGCTGAACGGGCCTTGGAGCAAGGCAAAGGCATTCTTCGTCTCACGCCCACCTGGGTGCCGCGCGTGTTCTGCGTGCCGGGCCGCCGCATCAAGCTTCACCCGGACGACTACTATGCGCTGGGAGGCAACCGGGGCGGCATCGACGAGCGCTGGTTTTCTTCGACGACCCCCGCCGACAACGGCCCTCTCACAAGCCCCAACGAAGGGCTGAGTTTCGTGGTATTCGAGGATGGCGTCAACGAAGAACAGTTCCTGCTGCGTGATGCGACAGACGAGCTCAAAGGCGCCTTGATCGGCGACCGTATCTGGAAAGAATACGGGCGCTGGCCCATGTACTCGAAATTCTTCGACAACAAGGGCGCCCTCCCGCACCACATCCATCACGACGAAGAGCATGCCGCGAAGGTCGGACAGCTCGGCAAACCGGAAGCCTATTTCTTCCCCACCCAATTGAATAACCACGGCGGGGACTTCCCCTACACGTTCTTTGGTCTGCAGCCCGGCGTCACCAAAGACCAGGTGCGGCAGGCCCTGATGGATTTCATCAACGGCGACAACAAGCTCACCAATCTGTCCGCCGCCTACCGTCTCGAACCGGGCACGGGCTGGGATGTTCCCCCCGGAGTGCTCCACGCCCCGGGCAGCCTCTGCACCTACGAGCCCCAGAAGGCGTCCGATGTATTCGCCATGTACCAATCGCTGACCGGCGACCAGATCGTTTCCGAGGAGCTTCTCTGGAAAGACACGCCTGGCGATAAGAAAGGCGATTTCGACTATCTCGTCGAGGTGATCGACTGGGACCTGAACGTGGACCCCAATTTCGCGCAGAAACACTTCATGCGCCCGAAACCCGTGCGCCCGGTCAAGAAGATGGAGGCCGAGGGGTATCAGGACAATTGGATCTGCTACAAATCCACCGCGTTCAGCGCCAAGGAACTCACCGTTTTTCCCGGCAAATCGGTGGTCATCAAGGATGCGGCGGCCTACGGGCTCATCGTCCTCCAAGGCCACGGAACCATGGGTGTTTGGGACATCGAATCGCCGGCGCTCATCCGCTACGGCCAACTGACCCACGACGAGTTTTTCGTGTCGGAAGCGGCCGCAAAGGAAGGCGTCGCCATCTCCAACCCGAGCAAGTCCGACCCCTTGGTCATGCTGAAACATTTCGGACCCAACAACCCGGACCTCGTCGTCGAGGAGTAGTAGACTGCCGTGTATCGAGAGGCGCCGTGCCCGCCATGGAGCGCGGCGCTTCTTGTTTCTGTCTTGCCCGCCGGACATGCCCCGTGGGAACGCATTGGCGCCGCCGGTGTGGTTCGTTACAAGCACTGGCCCACGGCATGTGCTAAGATTGATTGCGTAACCATGGAACTTCCTGGGGGCGCCTGAAATGCTGGCTATCTTGTCCGTTCTCGTCCTGGCTGCTCCGTCGGAGGACACCGCCGCGGTGAAGATGTCGCTCTCACCGGATGCCAGCGCGATCACCTTCATGAGTTGGGATACGGAGGGAGGCGATCGCCTTCAACGAAACCTGCTTCGCTCAGACGCGCCCTTCCGGGCGGAAATCCGTGTAGACGAATCATGGCAGGAAGCGCCCGCCGCCGTTCGCCTCCAATATGCCGAAACAAACGGCGGATTCGATCTCACAGTCACGCCCTCGCCCGCAAGTCCGCCTGAATCCAGCGCTCTGCGGTTGTTGTTGTCCTTCGATCCCGGCGTGACCCCCACAACCATCCTGCCGAACGAATTCGGCGAAGGCGGCGCTCTCCTCTTCCCGGTCATCGTCTCGGCGCCCGACTTCGGACAGATGCTCGTGCGGCCTGTGGGCATCGACAACGCGGCATCCTATCTGACCGGCAGCCGCGAGAAGAAGACCCTCGAGTGGACCATCGAGATTCCGTGGCGTCCGGAGAACGGTTCGGCGGCGTTCGAATTTCGCGCCGTGCGTCTGCCGAAACCCTCCGGGCTCCAGGACGGCGCCCGCTGGGACATTGCCCGCCGCGGTTGGTTCAATGCGTTCAACCTGACAAGCCGGTGGGGCGACCAGACCGCCCGTTTCAGCGCCCCTGCCGGAATCCTGGGGAACAACGTTCTGAGCGATCCGGCCAGCCTGTCGGTTTGGATGTACGCCGACATGATCCTTTTTGTTCCCGAACTGCCGGGAGGGCTTCGCACCGGCCCTTACCTCCGCCGAACCCTCGACCACTGGCTCGATAACCGGATGCAGCCCAACGGCAACGTCATAGCGTATTGGGACTACGACGCATTCCTCGATTCCCTCCCCTCGCTCCTCATCAGCGCATGGGACTACGTAGAGGCCACGCACGATGCGGGCTGGCTCGAGCGCCGAATCGACAAACTCGAACAGATCGCCGGATATGCCGCCAGCCGCGATGTCGACAATGACGGCCTCATCGAAGCCATCCCCACGGGAAATCGCGGCAGCCTGGTCCAGCCCAACCGTAGCAGTTGCTGGTTCGACGCGATCAATTTCGGATGGAAGGACGCTTACTCGAACGCGCTTATGTACCGCGCATTCTGTTGTCTCGCCGATCTCAACGCCAGGCTGAACCGCGAGGACCGCCGTGAATTCTGGTTGGCCCGGGCGCTCCGTCTGAAGCAAGCCTATGCGCCCGCGCTGCTCAATCCCGAGACCGGCTGGCTCGCCATGTGGAGAAGCCAGGACGGCGAACTGCACGATTACGCTTCGCCGATTGTAAACGGCTACGCCATCGAATACGGCCTCGTCGACGCCGCCCAGGGCCGCTCCATACTCGAAAAGCTTCACGCGAAGATGAAGACCGCCGGGTTCTCGAACATCGCTTTTGGCGTTCCCTGCGTTTTGGATCCCATACCTCCCGGCGACTATCTACAGCCCGCCATCGGGGCCGCGCAGGAACCCGACGGGCGCGATACCTGGCAGGAATACATGAACGGGGGCATCACCGCGGGGCAGGTCTATCACTTCCTTGCGGCGCACTATGTCGTGGGCATGTCAGAAGAAGCCGACGGTATCCTGGACGCCATGCTGAAGACGCAGCACGCCGGCGGCTTTCAGAATGGAGTCCAGGATGCCTACCCGAAAGGCGTGGACTGGCGCAGATGGAACGGCGACCCCTGCGGATACGAAGGATACCTCGCCGACAACGCTCGTTTCCTTCTCGCCGTGCTGACCAGGCACGCGGATTTCCGGGAACGCATGTACCGCCCCCTCCACGCTGCTGCACGGCAACCGGCGAAGACAGACCAGGACTGACAACGCGGCGGTTATTTCCCGGACAGACGTTGCGTCACATGCACACTGAGCAGATAGGCCACTACCAGCGCGAGATAAAGCTGCCCTACTGTTGTTTGAAGAATCACCAGCGTCTCGGCGGCGGTGCTCAACGGCACGATGTCGCCATAGCCCTCTGTAGCCTGGGTTACGAAACTGAAATAGAGGAATTTCGAGGCCGCCGTCTCGTAGTACGTTTCCATGGGAACGCTTCCGTACTCGAGCGGCAGCTGAAACGATTGCGGCAGCGCGATTTCGAGAAGCGTGTAGAACTGTGCCCATGCAAATCCGAGGATCATATAAAAGTTTATTGCCCCGACCATATCGTCCGTCATTACATGTTCCGTGCGAAGCAACGATGCCAGCAACTGCGCGCCGCAGAAGAAAAGAAAGAAGGCCGAAAGAACAGCCCGTGACACGGCAAGCCATCCGTGGAGGGGCACCGTCTGCATGCCCGGCACAAACACGCTAAAAACTATCCAAACCGCGGCCAAACCCGTAAGAAACCCCAGAATCACCCGGGGAATGAGCCGCTTGGGACCGGCGATCCATACCGATGCCACCATGGCCACGGTGAACAGCCGCGCAATGGCCATCACGTGGAAAAAGGGCCGCACAAGAATCAGCAGGATGAAGACCCCCGTGAGATAGAGATACCGCCACTGGGGCTTCTTGTGCCCTGGACGGCCCTTATGCCATGCCTGCGGCATCGGCCGTTATGTTTCCGCAGTCCGCGGCGAGATGCGGAAGATGATCGCGTACAAAACCGGCACCACGACGAGTGTCAGAATCGACGCAAATGTAAGACCAAACACGATCGTCACCGCCATCGAGATAAAAAACGCGTCGGTGAAGAGCGGAAGCATCCCCATTACGGTTGTCAACGCCGCCATGCTTACGGGCCGCACCCGGCTGACCGCGGAATCCAGGATCGCTTCATATTTCTGCTTACCCTGCCCGATCTCGACGTTGATCTCGTCAACCAGAATCACCGCGTTCTTGATCAGCATCCCCGAAAGGCTCAGCGTGCCCAGCATTGCCATGAAACCGAACGGTTGATGCGTGAGCAGCAACCCTGCCGTCACACCGATGATGGCCATAGGAACGCACAACCAGATTACCAACGGCTGCCGTATCGAATTGAACAACACGATCACCACCGCGATCATGACGATCAATGGAACCGGAATATTCGCAGCAATGCTTGCCTGCGCTTTCGCCGAATCCTCGTATTCGCCTCCCCACTCCAGGGCGTATCCCGGGGGCAGCGGAATCGCCTCGACCTTGGGCATCAACCGTTCCAGCAAGGTGCTTGCCAGACCTTCTTTAGGGTCGCACCACACCTCGATGGTGCGCGCGCGGTCTCGCCGCATCACCATCGTATCCTCCCACTGCGTCAGGAACTCAGACACCACCTGCCTCATGGGAAGGCCTGCCCGGGATATAGGGCTATACACTTGAGCGTCGTAGAGACTCGCCGCGCCGCCCGCGCGCTCGCTCTCGGGCGCACGCGCTACAATCGGCAGCAGATCGTCTCCCTCGCGGTAAACGCCGACTTGCACGCCTTCGTACGCTTGTTTCAATGCCTGTGCTACATCCGGACGGCCTATTCCCGCGCGCTGCGCCTGCACCTCGGCAAGCACCGCCACCACTGACTTGACGCGCTCCCGCCAGTCAACATAGAAGCTGGTCGCGACGGGCTCGGCCGCATAGATCTCCAGCGTCTCGCCCGCCAGGCGGCGCAGCACGTCAGGGTCGGGCCCGCTGAAACGCGCGCGGATCTTCCCCTTCGACCCCGGGCCCAGCTCGAATTTCAGCACCGCCGTGCTTGCATCGGGGAATTCCGTCAGCAGAGCCTTCTCCAGCGACTCTTTCTTCTCATCGATTATCCGGTAATCCGGTACGTCCACGAAGAGCACCGCATAGCTGGGATCCGTCTGCTGGGGTCCGTATGTCAGCATGAAACGCAGCCCCCCGGAACCCACCATGGAAGTCACATGCGTGAATGACTCATCCTTCAGAATAAAATCTTCGACCTTGTCAACAAGGGCAACCGTCTCTTCGATGTGCGTGCCTCGAGGCAGATATACCTCCACCATGAACTGCGGCCGCGTCGAAGCCGGGAAAAAGCTGCTTTCCACGAAGCGGAACCCAAAGCCCGCCAGGACAAGCAGCACGACAAGGGCCA
>Ga0209201_1000535_pt1 | contig 52110 bp, 40 predicted proteins | sample AD_UKC055_MetaG_FD_184411 | JGI IMG/M metagenome (GOLD analysis project Ga0209201, IMG submission 184411) | Active sludge microbial communities of municipal wastewater-treating anaerobic digesters from USA - AD_UKC055_MetaG (SPAdes) (version 2) | ecosystem: Engineered > Bioreactor > Anaerobic >... | reverse complement strand
CGATTTTGAGACACTGCTCACCTCGGCAGCAATGTATCTGGGCATGAAAGAGGTACTTAAGAAACACGGGGCAAATGCAATTACGGTAAACTGTCTCGGGGGATTTTACGGAGGACATATACACGCGTATCCATGCCTTGGCTTTCATGAACTGTGCAATGAAGGACTTATAGGTGCCTGCGAATGTGATATAAGTTCGACGGCAACCATGGTGGCATTTAACATCCTTACCGGAGGCCGGCCGGGATTCATCTCCGATCCTGTGATAGATACTGCGAAAAGACACATAATTTATGCACATTGTGTTGCTCCCAACAGGATTTTCGGGCCGGCGGGAAATACTAATCCTTTCAGGATAATGACACATTCCGAAGACAGGGCAGGAGCATCCGTTCAGTCTGTCCTTCCTGTCAATTATATGACAACGACACTTGAGATAAATAATCAGAGGAAAGAGATACTGATGCACCAGGCAGTGGCTGTGGGAAATGATCCCGACGACAGGGCATGCAGAACAAAGTTGTGTGCAGAACCGGTAGGAGATATTGAAAAACTCTTTACAATGTGGGGAAAATGGGGCTGGCACAGAGTTACCTTCTATGGCGATCTGAAAGAACCTGTCTGGTCACTCGCCGACTCAACAGGATGGAAAGTGATTGAGGAAGCCTGATGATTATTACCATTAATTGATTAACTTTACTCCCCGGGTCAATTAATAATCTGCAGTGGGTAAAAGGTCAGCCGTTATTTCTGTTATTATACTTATTTCAGGCCTTGCAGTTTTGGGGTATTTTCTGCATCAGGGCAGAAAGACAATGCTTACGGATCCTTACAGGGCAGTAAGCCCCACGGCAGCAATCATTATTGAAAGTATAGATATTAAAAGCTTTATCAATTCCGTAACAACCGGTCAGGGACTGTTCGGGGAAATTGCCGGGATAAGTGAATTTGAGAACTTTAACAAAAAGCTTAAGTTTCTGGCCGATCAGCTCAATAAGCCTGCGTATCAGGATTTTCTCGACGGAAGCAGGGCCCTTATTTCATTTCATCCTTCAGACAGCGGAAAAGTCCGTTCGCTCCTTTCCCTGGCTGTAAGGTCGGATATAAGGCTCAGGCAGATCAGGGAAGCTATGAGATCGTCCGGTATCACAAACATTAACGACACAATACTTTCGGGAATTAAAGCTTTCTATATTGCTTCCGGGAACGGGAGTAAAAGAGATACTGTTTTTGTTTCAAACAGTTCCGGCCTGGTGCTTTTTGCCACCTCTCCCGGGCTCATGAAAAGTGCGGTCGCCCAGACAACAGGCAACGGAGATATAAGGGATCTGCCGGGATTTGCACGGGTTCTTCAGTCCTCCGGAAAGAATGAAGATAAGGTGTTCATTGTTTTCTCAAATCTCTCCGGCCTTTTGGGACATGTACTGAAGGATGGTCCTGCGATTTCTGCAGAAAAAGCCGGGAAACTGGCGGGAACAACGGGATGCGATATTTTTATCAACGATAATGGTCTGGTCCTTAGCGGATATACCGAAAGTATAAACAATGACGATATCCTTCATAAATTTAAATCGGGTCCTGCAGCACTATTCAGCACTTATAAGATACTGCCGGCGTCAACAACGCTTTTTGAGTCGATAGTGTTTGATCCTTCGGTCCACAGCGGGACCGGTCAGGGACGGGTACCTGCAGCAGCAGCGGATCTTGCCGGTGCTCTTCGCGATTACACCGGTGATGAGATCACAAAAGCATATATAGATATAAGGGGAAAGCCTGTAAAATCCAACTCCCTTATAATTTATGAGCTAAAGAACAGGGCTTATGCCGAAAAGATCTTTCTTGACAAGCTCACTCCCCTGATAAATGAGGAAAATATTTTCTATTTCAGACCCGACGATCAGATAAATATTCCGGTCTATATGACCCCTTACAAAGGATATGTCTCTGCCTTCCTTGAAAATTACCAGGGAGAGCATTTTGATTCCTGCTTTGCATTTTATGATAATTATCTTATAACCGGAAGCTCTTACAGTACTATATCGAGGCTGCTGTACGATAACATCCTGAACAAGACCCTTGCAAATGATCTTGTTTACAGGGATTTTGAAAGCTCTCTGCCAAGTACTTCGGGGTATTTCTTTTATTGTGTGCCGTCAGGGATAACGACTCTGCTTTCAGGTTACCTCTCGGACGATATTATTACGGCAATGAGGGAAAACCGGATTTCTCTGGGGAAGATCCAGGCAGCAGGGATACAGCTCACACCCAGCAATAACATGATCTATAACAGTCTGTCGGTTCAGTTCAGGGATGAGGTAAGGGAGGAATCCGTCACGGAATGGGAGACCTTGCTTGATACAATTGCAGCGATAAAGCCCTTCTTCTTCAGGAACCATATAACAGGTGCTGCAGAGATATTCATCCAGGATCTGAAAAACAATGCCTATCTGATCAATGCTGCAGGGCGTGTACTCTGGAAGGTGCCGCTTCAGGAAAGGATAACAGGATCTGTTTATATGATCGATTATTTCAAAAACGGGAAATACCAGTTGCTTTTCTCGGGAAGGAACTATCTCCACCTGCTCGACCGGAACGGAAATTATGTTGAAAGATATCCGGTCAGGCTGAGGTCGCCGGCCACAAACGCCCTGGCTCTCTTTGACTATGATAATAACCGTAATTACCGTCTTCTGATCGCGGGAGAGGACAGGATGATTTATTCCTACGACAAGACCGGCAGTGCAGTAAAGGGATGGAAACCGTTCAGGACAGGGAGCATTGTCAACTCTGAAGTGGCATGGTTCAGAGCTTCCGGAAAGGATTATCTTGTAATCGCCGATGAAAACTCTTTATATTTCCTCGACCGTACGGGAAATAAAAGACTTTCGCTGAAAGAGCCGGTCACAAAAGCACCGGGATCCTCACTTCGTCTGACATCAGGCAGTTCTCCTTCTGTTGTGTGCACATCACCCGTGGGAACCATTCAACACATTTATTTTGACGGGAAGGTAGAAAAATTTAATCCGGGAGAGTTTAGCCCCGGTCACAGCTTCGATATCTTCGATGTGGACGGAGATGGCCTGGAAGAATATATTTTTATTGACAGGGGTATATTGTACCTCTATGATAATAACAGATCTGAAATGTTCACAAAGCAGTTCGGATCGGAAGATCTCGGAGGCCCGATAAATTTTATTTTTTCTTCATCCGACAGGAAAATAGGTGTTTTTGAAAAACAACGGAAACTTATCTATCTGATCGACAGCGAAGGAAATGAAATGGATGGATTTCCGCTGAAAGGAGCCTCGATGTTCTCTGTCGGCAGATTATCGGATGACGGAGGTTGGCACCTGATTGTAGGAGGTACCGACAGGTTCCTGTATAATTATAAGCTGGGAACCGCGTTAAGGTAACAATGAAAACTTTTGCAAAAATATTTATACTTGTTTTACTGATAACGGTTCCAGCCTGTATCAGGGAAACTTATGATTTTGACAAACTTTCAAAGATGGCACATCTTTCACCAACATGGGTGGTACCTGCCGTGAAAGGTGATGTTTCTCTCAGCGACCTTGTCGAAGCAAATGATACCCTGATCTTTGAAGAAGATAATTTTGTAAGGATCATATTCAGGGAGAATTCATTCATCGATCTGAAAATAGAAGATTATTATGATCTGAATGATATGGTGTCTTTCAGTGAGACCTACCAGCTCGGACGGATGAATGTGAGTTCCTTTTCAGGGAATATATCCTACACCCTCGACAGGATCACCCGGAGGCTGAATCCGGCATTAAGGGCTCAGTTTGTTGCACTCAACGGGACGACCTCAGCTTTCCCCTCATTCCCTGTCACGGTCCTTCAGGAAGGGACTTATTCACTTTTCCCGAATTTTGAATATGCGTTATTTGACGAGGGATTTATTGACGTAAAGGTCACAAATAACCTGACTGCTCCGCTTCAGAATTTAAGTGTGACGTTGTTTAACACCGCCGGACATATTCCTGTCGGAGATCCGGCTATAATTCCATTCATTAATCCGGGAGAAACACGAATTGCATCAATAGATCTGGCAGATCGCACGGTTCGGAATTCCCTTTCGGCAATAGTGACTGTAAGTTCCCCGGGTACCACCTCACCGGTTTATATTGATCTTGCAGGAAGCGGGATTGAGATCGCGGTTACCGCGAGGGATCTGTGGGTGAGGTCGGGAAGGATAGTTGTTCCCCCACAGACAATATCGGCGCTTGGAGGCGACGGGGTGGATACAATCGGATTTGATCCCGGGAGCGGAACACAGATTTCTTATATAAGTATGAACAGAGGAGATCTTTCATATACTATCAGGTCAGGGACAGAATTATCTTCCATTCTGTCCGTTACTCTGCCAACGACCCTGAAGAGCGGGTTACCGATATCAAATACAGTCGCCCTTGATCCAAATACTACCGTAAGTGAAAAGCTGCCTGTAGATAATTCAGTATTTGACCTGTCCACTATTCAGGATCATCCGTATAATATGATACCTGTAAAACATGAAATAACGGTGAGCTCCAACGGACGCATAATAAATTTCAGCAGCCACGATGAGGTTCAGATAGATATCAGGTTCCTGGATCCTGATTTTGATTACGTTAAAGGATATTTTTGTCAGGAAACGGAATCCTTTGGCCCTGAAACATTCGATACTGAGATCAGCGATATAATAAACAAGATCTCCGGAGGCCTGTATTTTTCAAATCCGGTGTTGACTTTTAATTATTCAAATTCATTTTCAATTCCTGTTGAAGTGGATCTCAGGGCCAGCGGTTACAGATCGGCTGAAAGAACTGATCATCAACTTGGAAAGATAAGTCTGAAATTTCCGGCAGGGCCTGCTGAACGCGATATCACCGGATCATTTGTAATTAATAAGACAAATTCCACCCTGCCTGATCTTATCTCAATGCCTCCCGACAGGGTAATCCTTTACGGGACTGCGCAAATGAATCCGGTTAGTTCCGTTAACAGCCCGGGTAATTACATTTTCGGGAACAGCCGGCTGTCTGCCTCGCTAGAGATTGACATCCCTATGGAAATCAGGATGAACAACCTTCAGTTTACGGATACTGTCGGGAATTTCCTCCGGCCGGATAATGAGGATGATAATCAATTTGATCCTGCGGATCTTGATTTTATGCAAATAAATTTATACACCGAAAACGGCTTTCCTGCGGGTGTTTCGGTAAGTCTGGTCCTCTATGATTCTGAGGAAGAGATCAACAGGGCGACAGTTGAAACCGATGAGATACTTAAGCCTGCTCCTGTTGATAGTGAAGGGCGTGTCACGCTTCCCGCGGAATCGACAACAAAAATCCGGATCGGACGTGAATTCTGGGATGCTGTCGATCAGTCAGACAGTATTATATTTGTATTTACAATGAACACAACTGACGGCGGATTGAAAGATGTTAAAATTTATTCGGATTACAGGATCAGATTTACTGCAGGACTCGTAGTGAAACCCGATCTGAAGTTCAAAGCTGAGTAGAGTTTTTTAAAAACAACCATATGACAAGGAAGTTATGTAATTCACTTATATTTTTGCTGACTCTTGCAATTGCAAATGCCGGCGCTCAGAACAGCCAGGTTCTGTACTATATGAATATTCCGCAGAACCATTTTCTGAATCCGGCCCTGCGGCCTTCAAATTCGGTATATATTGGATTGCCTGGTATATCGGGAGTTAATGTGAACATAAACAACAACTTCTTTAATTTCTCTGATATATTTGAGGTAAGCAAACAGGGCGATTCAACTATTTCACTCTTCCATCCCGATTATGATATTTCGAAGTTCACCTCGAAATTAAAAGATATGAATTATCTGGAGCCTCAGGCAGCAGTTCAGCTTTTTGGTCTGGGCTTCAGTGCCGGAAGGGACCTGTATATCTTCCTCGACGTTAATGAACGTGTTGAAATGGATCTTGCCCTGCCCGGTGATATGCTTAAGCTGGCTTTTGAGGGGAATGAACAGTTTGCAGGGAAAACGATCGACCTTAATTCCCTTCGTACAAATGTAAGTTATTACCGTGAAGCCGGACTCGGTTTTTCAAAAGATATTACACGGATACTGAGGCTTGGCATAAAGGGAAAGCTTTTATTTGGTGTTGCAAATGTCTCACTCGACAATAAAGCTCTGAGTGTTACAGTGCAGGATGATTTTACCCATACTGTTGATGCGGACCTGATGGCAAATATAAGCGCACCGGTCGGGTTTTATATGAATGATGATAATATTATAGACAGCGTCTCATTTGATGAAGACAGGTTCGAAACAACCTCAGGGATATCCGATTATCTCCTTGAAACAGGTAATCCCGGTTTCAGTCTCGATATAGGAGCTGAATTAAGATTGACGGAAAAGATACATTTTTCAGCAGCTGTCACCGATCTTGGATTTATAAAATGGAAGAGGGATATTTCAAATATTGCAGCGGAGAGCCAGTTTGAATTCAGCGGAGTTGATTTTGAAGATGTTTACAATGGAGATAAAACTTTCGAGGAGGTAGGGGAGGAGATACTGGATTCTCTTAAGAATTCGTTCCACATGACTGATTCTGACATTCCTTACCGGACGAATCTTCCTTTAGGAGTAAGCTTTGGAGCAAGCTACAGTCCTTCCGGGAGTTTTACACTTGGTCTTTTATCATATACAAGGATAACCGGCAATCAGTTCAGGGAGGCACTTACACTGTCGGCCAACCTGAATCTGGGCAATGCTTTTTCAACCACACTGACTTATACAACAGCTAATTACAGGTATGATAATCTTGGTTTCGGACTGGCATTCAGACTTGGGTTCTTCCAGTTTTATGCCCTTGCCGACAGAATACCCATTACCTGGAATAAAATTTTAAATGACGGTGAAAGTATTCCCCTCCCGGAAAACTTTAATACGATCCATGCACGCCTGGGTATGAATCTTGTTTTCGGTAACAATGTTAAAAGGAAGAATGACAAACCAATGATAATATTTCAATAATAAACTTCTTTTAAAATGGTACTTCTGCTGAGAGTTTTTCTGATAGGACTGATCATTTATTTACTTGTCAGATCGTTTTTCATGTATGGAAGGGATGACAATGATCAGGAGCAGGAAAGAAAAAATAAAGAAAAAGGTAAAAAAATATCAAAGGATACCGGCGAATTCATAGATTACGAGGAAGTGGACTAAAGGTCCCGGCTATCTGCCCGGGGTAAGAAGGTGTTTGGCCATTGCATTGGCAAATACAAAATCGTTAAGGATTTCACACCCGGAGTGAAGGATTTCATCTTTGTTGCCTTCCCAGCAAATAATACCTTCATTAATAAAAACGATGTTCTCACCGATCTCAATGACTGAGTTCATATCATGAGTATTGACAATTGTGGTCATGGAATATTCTTCAGTAAGCTCTTTTATCAGTTCATCGATAAGTATGGCCGTTACCGGATCGAGTCCCGAATTAGGTTCGTCACAAAACAGATATTTGGGATTCAGGGCAATAGCTCTGGCGATAGCTACTCTTTTTTTCATTCCTCCGGATAATTCGGAAGGGAAGAGCTTATTCGCATTTATTATATTCACCCTTTTCAGGCAGAAGTTCACTCTTTCGTTTTTTTCCTCGAGGCTTTTCCCGGTGAACATATCCAGCGGGAATCTGACATTCTGTTCCACAGTGAGTGAATCAAACAGGGCGCTGCCCTGAAAGAGCATTCCCATTTCTTTCCTTATCTCTTTTTTTGCATTGAAGTCGAGTTTGTTGAAGAGAACATCATCGAACCATACCTCTCCTTCATCCGGCTCGTGAAGTCCGGCTATCGATTTGAGAAGCACCGTTTTCCCCGATCCGCTGCGGCCGATTATCAGATTCGTTTTACCTGTTTCGAATGATACATTGATATCATTCAGTACAAGCTTGTTATTAAACGATTTATCGAGATTTTTTACTTTTATCATGACAGCAGTAACTGAGTGAGAATAACGTTGAAAAGCAGTATCAGCACGCTGCTGAAAACCACTGCTTTCGTGCTGGCGCGTCCGACTTCAAGCGATCCTCCTTCGACATAGTAACCCTGGAATGCCGAAACACTTGTAATTATGAATGCGAAAAAAAGTGTTTTGATCATCGAATAGGTTATATAATATGGGATGAAGGCATATTGGATACCATAAATAAAATCTTCGGAAGTGATGACCCCTGCTGTAGTACCTGCTATCCATCCGCCTACAATACCTACGATAATGCTTAAAAGCGTCAGAACGGGATTAAAAAGCAGGGTAGCAACTATTTTAGGGAGTATAAGATACGATGCCGAATTTACTCCCATCATCTCGAGTGCGTCAATCTGCTCTGTAACTCTCATGGTACCGATCTCTGATGCAATGTTTGAACCGACTTTACCGGCCAGAATGAGGGCAGAGATCGTTGATGAGAACTCAAGAATAATTGAATCGCGGCAGCCAAGACCTATCAGATAAGTTGGATAGATAGGGTTTTCAGTATTATATGCTGTCTGAAGTGTTATAACTGCCCCCATGAAAAATGAGATCACAGTAATTATGCCTACAGAATTGAAGCCAAGGTTAAAGAGTTCAAACATCGTCTGCTTCAGATAGACAGAAGGCTTCTCGGGTTTGGAAAATACCTTTTTGAGTAAAAGAAAATAACGGCCTGTCAGCGAAAGGAACCTGAACATGATACTTGATTTACAGTGGATAAAATTACTAATTTTTAATGTATTTCTGCTCATGGGATATACAATCAGTCGCCAACAGCTTATTTAATTATATATTTGCAAAAAATTTCGGACGATACTAAAATCAGTTATGGAGGACAGGTATGTAATTATTATGGCAGGCGGTGTAGGCAGCAGGTTCTGGCCGCTAAGCCGCCGTGAACAACCAAAACAGTTTCTTGATATCCTGGGAACAGGTGAAACTCTGATCCAGCAAACTTTCAGGCGTTTCAGGAAAGCCTGTCCCGAAGAAAATATTTATATAGTTACAAGCGCCGAACATAAGGATCTGACAGTTAAACAACTCGGGATAAATCCATCAAACGTTCTTGCCGAGCCTTTCAGGCGTAACACTGCGCCCTGCCTGGCTTACGGTACTTTCAGAATACTGAAGGAGAACCCGAAAGCTGTGATAGCCGTAACGCCGGCCGATCACCTTATTGTTAAGGAAGAGGAGTTCTGTAAAGTAATTAAGGAGAGCATGGATTTCGTTAAAGATAATGATGCCCTGCTCACACTCGGTATCAAGCCCGACCGGCCCGAAACGGGTTACGGATACATTCAGGCCGATATGAAAAAACCTGTTGAGGGTCATAAGAACCTTCTTAAGGTAAAGACATTTACCGAGAAACCCGACATTGACCTTGCCAGGAAATTCCTGCAGAGCGGTGATTTCTACTGGAATTCGGGAATTTTCATCTGGAACATCAGATCGATTCTCAGGGCTTTTGAAAAACACCTTCCCGACATGTTTTCTGCTTTTGATGAAGGAAAAGACATGATAGGGACCGATAAGGAGGAAACTTTTATCGGAAGGACTTATACTGAATGCAGAAGCATTTCGATCGATTACGGGATAATGGAAAAAGCCGATAATGTTTTTGTAAAGTGTACGGATATAGGCTGGTCTGATCTGGGGACATGGAGTTCCTTATATGATCACTCTGCAAGGGACAAGAAAGGGAATTCAATCATCAGCGGGAACATCTTTTCCTACGACAACGCCGGAAGCATATTTAACATCTCTCCGGGAAAGGTGGCAGTGATACAGGGATTAAATGATTATATTATAGTTGAGACCGATGATGTCCTGCTTGTAGTTAAAAAGGAGGAAGAGCAGAATATCAAGAATTACCTCGAGGATGTGAAGAGGCAAACCGGCAACAAATATTTGTAAAGACGCCATACATGGCGTCTCCATAACGGATGGGGCAAAAAAAGAGACGCCATACATGGCGTCTCTACAATTTTTGTTTGTATCCTAAAATTCCCACAGATCATGTTCCAGGTTAAATAATTCCTGCTTGAGGCGGTCGGCCTCGAAAAGTGCGGATTTTCCAACCTGGTATTCACTGATCATTCTGTCGTTGAAAACGTTCGATTCACCAAAGATAATGCTTCCGAATCTCCTTTGCATAAAAAGGTCGTCGTAGGAGATCCTCTGGGCATCATTATTGCTTATAAATGCTTCCTTCTTTGCAAGGATGTCCCTTACCTCGTCGAATCTTACCCAGAACAGGGCTTTTCTCAGCGATCTGCCAAGTTCCGAATCATAACCCATATAGTAAGGGCATATTGCTATTATCCTTACATCCAGCCTTCCCAGTTTCTTGTCAAAGTACCACTCTTCATACACCAGCAGCTGTTTCACCTCCTCGGGTTTGGCCGATTCGGTTATTGTAGAGTCGCGGGTGTTTCCTGCAGCATCGATCTGTATCTGCTGAACCCGCGTTTCTGCTCCCATCTGTGTTTCGATCTCCTGATATGTAGTCGGTACATTGACATCGATGGCTGAATAGGCTGTAAGGTTGCCTTTCTTGATCTCATCAAGAAGGATCGTTATAAAGCTCATCCTGCCGTCAAGAGTCGGGGCTGTAGGATAATACAGCGGCTGGTTTATCTTTTCGCGGAGGTCTATCAGACGGTAATATCTTTTTGACCATACAACATCAGCTTCCCTCAGGTAAGCATATTCTATTTTTTTCGCTTCCGGAATTGATTTCTTGTAAATATCGCCGAATGATTGCTGTCCTTCAGCAGTCACCGCAAAAATCAGAATAAAAATTCCAAAAAATATTTTCCTGCTCATAATATCGGTCTTTACTAGTCAATTTTAAACAACAATGGTGAAAGGTCTACGGTTCTGTTATCAGGACCGACTGCTTTTATATCTTTTATTGTGAGATATTTACCTCTTGTAAGCCTCTTCAGGAGGTCTTTTTGTTTTTGTGTCAGGGAGCTGGTTGTGCTCGGTTCTTCAAAGTCGCCCATTCTGTCGGTATACAGTATAGAGAAACCTGTGACTTTATACTGCAGGTCAAAGTCGAAGTCGGGGAGCACTGCAAAAACCCCCTGCTGTGCTGTAGCAACATTTGGAGATATCGATCCTCCGTTTTTTCCTGCGAATCTTGCTTCAGGCTTTGGAATAGCTTTTACCCTGAACTCTATCGGAGGATATGAGGTTGATCTGCCTCCGGCTTCTGTGGCTGAAACGATGATCTGAACATTCTGTCCGACCTTTGCAGGTCTGACTGCCCAGTTACCCCTGAAAAACTCACCTCCCGTTCTCTTTACTTTTTCAGTTGAGAAATTGCCATTTACAACTTTTATTTTAATATTATCGGGGCTTACACCCGGTACTGAGACGTCTATAGGATTGGGTATCCCCATATACATAACGTTCATGGCTGTCGGAGAGACCACTACATTAGGTACTCCTACCGAATAAGTTGCGTTAAAAGGATATTTTATTTCTTCACCTGAAGGTGATTTGAGCATTATAACGCCTCCCCAGGGTTTTGCTCCTACAGAAGAAGGTTTGACTGTATATATACCTTTCCCTGAATTATCTATGGGAATCTCCTGGTTGCCTACAAGGATCCTTGGTTTCTGAGTGGTATCCATGGCAGAAACAAACACCTTTGCCGAATAGGTACCTCCGAGTGTAACATAATTAGCATCCGGAATGACCACTGCTTCGAGTCTGTTGAATTTATAGGAGGCTGCATCGATCTGTGAATAAAGATGATTCAGTACCTCTGTCTCAGCGTTTCTGACATCTACCTGCATTTTCGAAAGTACAGTAATTACAGCTACCAGCGGGAGAGCATGGAATGTAAGATTTTCCCATCTTTCAGGATCTCCTCCCGGGTCTCTTCCATCGTCGGTATTAAGGCTTTTGCGTAATGCTTCTTCAGCTGTGGGATTTTTTCCCTCGAGAGTTTCAATTAAGAATTCGCGGAAGTCGACTATCATGGTTTTGAGCGCAAAAGCTTTTCCGTTCTCATTTGCTCCTATAAGGATCTGGGACGGGACGTTGTTTTCATCGATCCTCTTGACCTCATCTATAATAACTTCATTTCCTCTTACAGCAGGAGTGTTTTCATCCCTTTCGGCCACCTTTATAATTTCTATTTTGAGCCCCTGCATGTAATTGAATATTTCGTCGGCCCTCTCCTTGATCTCATAAGCCTTTGATTTATAGGCTCCGGCTTTTGTAGGATTTTCGGCCGCTGCCCTGTCAAACTGCTGGTAAATGAGATTATTTTTTTCACCATAGTTTGCTATGGTAAGGGTAAGGCTGTTATCGACTTTTTTAAATGCCTCCACGGCTTCTTTTGATACGTTAAGTGCAAGCATGGCGGTAAGCACCAGGTACATCATACCGATCATTTTTTGCCGCGGGGATAACTTTTCGTGAGCCATTTTGTGGGAGTTTAGTTAACTAAAACCAATGGTTGCATTATTTAACATTCATTGCGGCAAGCATATTCCCGTATACATTGTTCAGAGCTGCCAGATTATCGTTAAGTTTTGAAACCTGCTCACGGTATTTCTTTGTATCTCCCGACGATTCGGTAAGATCTTTCATCAGGCTCTGAAGCCCCTGATACAGTGATTCAGATTCTTTAATATGATTGTCAGCTCCCTTTTTCTGAAGTTCATAAGAAGCATTGAGGGCAGAAAGGTTTTTATTGAGCGCTTCAAGCTGTTGCTTATATGATTTGCTACCCTCGTGCATTACGGTGAGGTTATCGGCAATGGTTTTATAGGTAGAGCCTGTTTCGCTGACAACTTTGGTTACCGACTGATATGATTCAGAAAGTTTGCCAAGTGACTCGGTTGCTCCCTTAATAGTTATGGAATAATCATTGGAAGCCTTTGCAATATCATGCATTGCATTTATATTGGAAGTTGCCTCGCTTAACTTTTTCATTCCTATTCCCAGGTTATGGAAAAGTTCAGGAGTTATGTCAGCACTTTCAAGCATCTGGTCAAATTTAATGAGTGCTTCAGAGCCTGCACCTCCTCCGAAGCCACCCCCGCCATAACCTACGGATCCTCCTCTGGCAATAGCATCACGTGCTCTGCCGCTGCCTGAAACAGCAAGTTCATCAGCTCCCTCCTCGGGAATGCCTGCAAGTTCGGGGTAGACCAGTGTCCAGTCGATCTCCTCATGTAAAGGTTCAAATGCTGAAAAGAAGAAAATTATAGCTTCAGTTAACAACCCTACGGTAAGCATTATACCTGCACCTGCCCAGTGCTGTATTTTAAACAGGGCACCGACAATTACTACGGAGGCGCCAATACCGTACAGTTTTGCCATGAAATTCTTCCAGCCGCTGCTTTGTACTATTCCTGATAAGCTCATATACCTGATTATTTAATTATTATTTCAATTATAATTCTGCCCCTATGTAAGATCTGACATTCCGGAATCCGATATAGGGTTTCGTGGAATCCTGGTATTCATAATCCCTTGTACTTGTCTGAAGGAAGTATGCCACATCTTTCCACGAACCTCCGCGGATCACCTTACGTTTCAGAACAGGCGGATCCTGTGGTGTTGCATTATATTCATAATTGGGCTGAAGGTCGTGCTGGAAAATATATGCCGACGGGTGGTAGGCACAGCGTGTCCATTCTGCCACATTTCCTGACATATCATATAATCCGTATTCATTAGGTTCATATGATCCTACTTTTCCGGCATAAACATTTCCGTCGTCGATATAATTACCTCTCAGAGGTTTAAAGTTGGCGAGGAAGCATCCTTCATAGTTCCTCGTATATGGGCCGCCCCAGGGGTACATTGACAGATCGAGCCCGCCTCTGGCAGCATATTCCCATTCGGTTTCGAGAGGGAGCCTGTAGGCCATAACATCAACGACACCGCTTGCCCGCAGGTAACTGTTCATAAAATCTGTCCTCCAGTGGCTGAAAGCATTTGCCTGATGCCATGAGACACCAACGACAGGATAATCATCAAAGGAGGGATGCCAGAAATAAAGGTCGGCCTGCGGATCATTGAATGAATAGGTGAAGTCCCTTATCCAGCAGAGTGTGTCAGGATAAATATTAATAACAATATGTTTGATGAATGAAGAACGGTCCTTGACATCGGTGCGTGTACCATCGAGATTTGTCACCTGTCCTTCATAACGGCCGGTATTGTTCTCGTAGTCATATACATATCTTGACTTAGCAGCTGACTGGTAATCGACCCAGTAATAGGAATAATTATATTTCCTGACATCGTACTGCTTTCTGCCGTTAAATCTTTCCTCGGGAGGATAATACATCTCTTCGATAACGCTTTGAGTAACCTCTTCTTCCGGATCGATTTTTTCATCCCAGTTAAGTCTGTTAGGTTCCACTACATTGCCGTCGTCGTCGGTAATGAAATATTCGCGGCCTTCGACACCTGCATTGCCCAGGTTTGTTCTGAGGATAGAATCGCGTATCCAGTAAACAAACTGGCGGTATTTATTATTAGTAATTTCAGTCTGGTCCATCCAGAAAGCATCGACGGTTACAGTTCTTGACAGGCTGTTCTGTGCAAATAATGCATCCTGGTCACTCGGGCCCATCGTGAAACTGCCGGCCGGTATGAATGCCATTTCCATCGGCTCAGGCTCAAAAAACTTTTTTCTGCCGGAAACACCTGTAAGTTCACCTGTATTGGAGGTGCCGCAACCGGTAATAAAGATCAGAATTATCAATAAAAACAAAATCGACTTTTTCATACAGTAGGAAATTAAGATGCAAGTAATTTAAACTTTCATATATTATAAAAACCTGATACTCTTATATTTTGTACGACTTTTACCCATGCTGAGGTCAAAGCAGTAATTAACCATGAACTCGTGTGTTCCTGAGGTATTTTTTCTTATGTCCGAAAGAGGGAAATCATAAGCATACCCTACACGGATCCCGTTATAAAGTTCTATCCCGGCAATTCCTGTAACAGCATCGCCGGCACGGTATGAAACGCCGCCCCATACTTTCTTATTGTACCGGAGCAGTGTTGTAACACTTGCCTGAAATGCCCTGCCGTCACTGAAAGCAAAAACCGAAGGAAGAAGTTCAAGCGACGGATTGGGAAGCTGGATATTATATCCGGCTGTCAGGTAATAATGTCTTGTAAGATATGGTTCGCCTTTTGAAAATTTGAATTTTGCCTGATTCAGGTGCCTGGCTGACAGACCTGCATAATACTTATCGGTTGTAAAATAAACGCCGAGACCTGCATCAAAAACAACAAAGCTTTCCTTGCTCACCGGTATAAGCGGATCCTGGTCGGGCTGGGTGAATCCGTCACCGTTCGGGACCTGCCATGTGGGATCAAGGGTTTTATTCATTACCCCGAGGCTGACACCGATGCCAAGCTTCCCGCTACCTACATCAAGCAAATAATTATATATACCCGAGATATTAATATCTGAATCAAAACCGACCTTATCACTTTCAACCATCAGCCCTATGCCACTCTGTATCTTAAACGGAGAAACAGGTGCACTTATATTGAATGTTGTCGTTGAGGGAGCCCCTTTGAATCCTATCCATTGCTGTCTGTTGAGGGCTGTTGCACAGATCATCCCCGAACTCCCCGCTATTCCGGGGTTGTAGGTCAGAGTGCTGAACATATAGTTGCTCGACAGTGGATCCTGTTGTGACCAGGCTGCAAAGCTTATCAGCACTACAAAAAGGAATGTTAATTTAACACTTTTCATTTTAATGATGACCAACAGTAGAGATGCTCGTGCAATTTAATCAGCAAAATAAGTAAAAATCTAAAATGTTACCAAATATATTAAATAACGGATGTTAACAAATTTTGTTATTAAACGCACAATAACAATTTTTGTTTCAATGAGAATGTGGTAACTTGTCTGTTAACTGATATTTATTTAATGCCGGTTATCCGGTTACTATATCATGATTTGAGCCGGCCGGCTCCTGTAAGCCATCTTTCCGGCACCTCATTTCGGTTTGCTTTAAGGTAATCATCATGTGAACATGCTATGTAAACAGGGCCGGCATCGCCGGACGGCAGTTCCATCCACCATCTTTCGGTAAGATTGCTCCTGACGAAAATAAGATCCTCATTCAGGTCGGTTATTTTTACATGATATTTAATAAACCTTCCTGAGTTTGTATTGCTGAGGGAAGGTGTTTCATACTGTTTCTGGGAAAATCCTTCAAGAAAGAACCAGATCATCTGAGCCGCAAGGCTTGCAGTCTGGTTTCTGACATCAAGATCGGGATTTACATCGAATAATCCGAAGACCTTAAGGTTATCTGAGATGCCTGCATATCTTGCCAGCAGGCAGATTTCCTCGCCATAGAAACCATTCGGGGAGGGCGAGACCGATCCCGGGGCTTCCGATTGTCTGACTGCCGAGATATCAAAAACAGCGGCATCGGAATCCCTGAACAGGGGTTCGGTAAGGAAAATTGCCTTTCTCACATCTCCTATCCGCAAAAGTTCCGATTTGCGTTTCAGGAACCTGTTAACAACCTGCTGATCATTAAGGTAAGACTGATACCCTATATTTATATAATGATCGAAGCTACTTTTATTATTATGTATCAGCGTGCTCAGGTAATTAAATGAATCATTTCCGCTCTTTTCGCTTACATAATCAATCCTTGAATCAACTGTAAGGAGGGTATATCTGATGTTCATACTGCTCAGAGCTTTATCAAAGGCAAGTGTAAGAGCGCTGCTGCCCCCTATAATCAAAGGGAAGATATTCTGCTCTGCAAGAAAAATAATTATATCAGTCAGGCCGGCTACAGTATCGTTGAAAGTAGTTCCCTGCTTCATGTTGCCCAGATCAATGATCTTCAGCTTTCCCGGGATCCTTGCCAGCTTGTAGAGTTCCCTTCTTATGCTGTCGGGCCCTTTAATGGAACCTGTTCCCGGAGAGTTCCTTCCCTCGGGAACACCAAAAAGAGCAACTTTGAACCTGTCAGGATCCTTCAGGGGATGGTTTTCGGTATGGATCACAATATTGTGCGGAAACCCGGCCTGAAGTGCCAGAAATTCGAATTCAGGACTTTCAATGCTTACCGGATCAAAATAATCGTTAAGATCTGTCATTCTGATTATTTATGAAGAACTATTTTGTTTTCTTTTCACTCTTTTCAATGATGGCAACACATTCTTCCTTTGTCAGCTTTTCAATATCGGTACCTTTCGGGAGCCTGTAGTTCTTTTTCTCCCTTGTAAGATAGGGTCCGTATCTTCCGTTCAGAAGCATTATATCCCCGAAATCCTTAAGGACCTTTTTCTTTTCGTTTTCGTCTTTTTCCCTGATTATCTCGAGCGCTCTTTCGAGTGTAACTGTATATGGATCATCGACTCCTTTCTTAAGGGAGTAGAACTTGTTCCTGTATCTCAGGTAAGGTCCGAATTTTCCTGTGCCGACTATTATTTCCGAATCCTCAGCCTGCCCGAGTGAACGCGGAAGGCTGAAGAGACGGAGAGCTTCTTCGAGTGTGATTGTCTCGATGAGCTGGTTGCGGGTAAGGCTTGCATATCGTGGTTTGGCTCCGTTATCGGCATTCCCGATCTGTGCAACCGGTCCGAACCTGCCCATTCTTACAGTCACCGGCTCCCCTGTTTCCGGATGATTGCCCAGAACCCTCCCTCCTGTCTGACGGTTTTTCTTTTCAAGGGTGTTCTCCACTGTTTTGTGGAAAGGACCATAGAATTTATGAAGCATCCCTGTCCATTTCAGCTTGCCGAGAGCGATCTCATCAAACTGTTCTTCGACCTCTGCTGTAAAATTGAAATCGACTATTTCCGGAAAGTTCTCAACCAGAAAATCATTTACGATCATCCCGATATCCTGAGGGAAAAGTTTGGATTTCTCTTTTCCTGTGATTTCGCTTTTAATTGTTGATGTTATTTTTCCCTTTTCGAGGGTATATAGTTTTATCTGTCGTTTTTCTCCCGGTCTGTCTTCTTTCAAGACATAGCCCCTGTGCTGGATTGTTGAGATCGTGGGTGCATATGTAGATGGACGGCCAATACCAAGTTCTTCAAGCTTTTTGACAAGGCTGGCTTCAGTATATCGTGGTGACGGCTGCGTATATTTCTGAACTGCAGATACTACATTATAATAAAGAGGCATATCTTTTTCCACCGGCGGGAGAAGATCCTTTTCCTCATCAGTGTTTTCGGTATCTGTTGATTCTGTATAAACCTTCAGGAATCCGTCAAATTTAACAACTTCGCCTGTTGCATTGAATGTAACGGGTGAATTATTCATATTTATTGAAATTGTTGTTTTTTCAACAATTGCATCAGCCATTTGGGATGCGATTGTTCTTTTCCAGATCAGGTCGTAAAGCTTTTTTTCATTCTGGTTACCCTGGATTTCCGAATTGTCGGGGTAAGCCGGGCGGATAGCCTCATGTGCTTCCTGTGCGCCTTTCGATCTGGTCACATACTGTCTGGTTTTAGAATATTTTTCCCCGAATAGGGAAACTATCACTTCACGCGATTTTGCCAGTGCAAGTTTTGAAAGATTCGTGGAGTCGGTCCTCATGTATGTTATCTTTCCGGCTTCATACAATTTCTGGGCTACAGTCATTGTCTGGGCAACGGAGAAGCCCAGTTTCCTGTATGCTTCCTGCTGGAGTGTGGATGTTGTGAAGGGAGGTGCCGGAGACCGGGTTCCCGGCTTGACAGTAATTCCTGCAACGGCGAATTGTGCAAGGTTACACTGCTGAAGGAATTTTTCCGCCTCTTTCTCATCGGGAAATCTTTTGGATGCCTCGGCCCTGATAACTGCAGATTCTTTGATGGTATCACGGGTCCGGAATAAAGAAGTTACCCTGTATGAGGATTCAGGTTTGAAGGAGATGATCTCCCGTTCGCGGTCGACAATAAGTCTTACAGCGACCGATTGTACTCTCCCGGCAGAAAGTGACGGCTGAACCTTTTTCCAGAGGACAGGTGATATTTCAAACCCGACCAGCCGGTCGAGGATACGTCTGGCCTGCTGGGAGTTGACAAGGTTCATGTCGATCTTCCTCGGATTCTCAACCGCTGAAGCGATGGCATCTTTCGTTATTTCGTGGAATACTATCCTGCGGGTTGTTTCAAGATCCAGGCCGAGGACACCTGCAACATGCCATGCTATGGCTTCCCCTTCGCGGTCCTCATCAGATGCGATCCAGATATTTTTTGCATCTTTGGCAGCCTTTCGCAATTCATTTACTACCTTGACTTTATCCTGAGGGATCTCATATTCGGGCCTGAAATCTTTTTCAATATCTATCCCGAGGTTTTTCTTTGCCAGATCCCTTATATGACCGAAGCTGGACACAACACGAAAATCTTTTCCAAGGAACTTCTCGATGGTTTTAGCTTTAGCCGGTGATTCAACAATTACAAGGTTTTCGACCATTTACAGAACGGATTTTTTTAGTTAAAAACACGACAAAGTAAATCATTTAGGTACCAAACTTCAAAATAAACCGTTAAGATTCTTTAAGAATTTACTAATTTTGAGCCTAAATTTTGAGCCACATGCAGGGCAATTCTGAAAACAAAAAGTATCTTATCTGGTTCTGGGCATTGTTCGCGTTTCCCTTTGTAATCATCATTTCAATCTTCATTCTCATATCGAAGGGAAAGCTTGGTCCGATGCCATCTTTCGCTGAACTTGAAAATCCAGAATATTACCTCGCCGCAGAAGTTTATTCGGAAGATGAGGTGCTTCTTGGTAAGATAAGTATTGAGAACAGAACCTGGACTGATTACAAGGATCTTTCACCATATCTTGTTGCCGCACTTATTTCAACTGAGGATATCAGGTATTACCGTCATTCTGGAATTGATGTCCGGGGCCTTGCAAGAGCCATGGTCAGAACTATCCTGCTTGGTCAGAATACAGGAGGGGGCAGTACTATAACCCAGCAGCTTGCCAAGCAGCTTTATCCGCGCGACACTGCCAGGGTTTCTTCTCTTGTCAGAAAAATCCGTCTTGGAGTTTCAAAATTCAAGGAATGGCAGACTGCCGTCAAGCTCGAGAAAAGTTATACAAAGGAAGAGATCATTGCAATGTACCTGAACAAGTATGATTTCCTGTATAATGCGATAGGGATCAGATCGGCTGCCAGGGTATATTTCAATTCAACCCCCGATTCTCTCAATATTCAGGAAGCGGCCGTACTGGTGGGAATGCTCAAGAATTCTGCAGCTTTTAATCCCAAGAGATATTACGACCGGATGTTCCAGAGAAGGAATATTGTTATCTCCCAGATGGCGAAATATGGCTATCTCAGTCGTCATGTTGCAGATTCAGTAAGTAAGCTGCCAATTGAGCTTGACTTTCAGGTTGAGGATCATAATACCGGAAGTGCGACATATTTCCGGGAATATCTGAGGAATATAATGACAAGGCGCCTGCCTGACAGGAACCTTTACCAGCAGCAGGCATCATATGAAGATGCTATGTGGGAATGGGAAAACAACCCGCTTTACGGCTGGTGCAACAAGAACAGGAAACCCGATGGATCCAATTATGATATATACAAGGACGGGCTTAAGATTTATACGACAATAAATTCGAGGATGCAGCAATATGCCGAAGAGGCTGTTGCCGAACATCTTTCCAAAGAGGTACAGCCTGATTTTTACAAACGTGCAAAAGGATTCAGGAATCCTCCTTATTCGAACGACCTGCCGAAGAAAATGATTGACGAACTGATAATGAGATCACTGAGGCAGAGCAACAGGTATTATATAATGAAAGCCCGGGGATTTTCCGAGGACTCAATAATGCTTGCCTTCAATACAAAGGTTCAGATGAAGGTCTTTTCCTGGAAGGGAGAGGTGGATACAATAATGACCCCTCTGGATTCGATAAGATATTATAAGTATTTCATAAGATCGGGGATCATGGTTGAGGATCCTCATAACGGTCATGTAAAAGCTTATGTCGGCGGACCCGATTTCAGGTATTTCAAATATGATGTCTGCACACAGCAGAGAAGGCAGATCGGAAGTACTATAAAGCCATTCCTATATACAATTGCCATGCAGAACGGCTATTCTCCCTGTTATGAGGTTGAGAATATACCGCGTTCTTTTGATGTGGGGGATACAATTCCCTGGACTCCGAGAAGCTCGGGCAACAAAGCCTATCATGGCAAAATGGTCACTCTTAAATGGGGGCTTGCCCAATCGGAGAATTATATTTCCGCCTGGCTGATGGAGCAGTTCAGACCGAGTGCAGTCGTCGACCTTATGCATAAAATGGGTGTCAGAAGCTTTATTGACCCCGTCTATTCCATTTTCCTGGGTACTTCGGATATCAAGCTTGAGGAAATGGTCGGGGCTTATGGGACTTTTGCAAATAAGGGTGTTTATACCCGTCCTATGTATGTAACCCGTGTTGAAGATAAGAACGGGAATGTTATTTCACGATTTTCTCCCAAAATTGAAGAGGTTCTTAATGAAGAGACGGCTTTTCTCATGTTAAGCCTTTTGCAGGGCGTTGTTCAGTCGGGATCAGGTATCAGGATGAGGAGGGAGCCATATATGCTTATGAACCAGATTGGCGGTAAAACCGGAACAACGCAGGAGCAGTCCGACGGATGGTTTATGGGAGTGACTCCGAACCTTGTAGGTGGTGTATGGAGCGGATGGGAAGACCGTGCAATTCATTTTGAAACTCTTGGTGAAGGTCAGGGTGCAAATATGGCATTACCCGTTTTTGCACTGTTCCTGAAAAAGGTATACAATGATCCCGAGCTCGGAATTCTCGAAGCTGATGAATTTGAGAAGCCCACCGGCTTCAATATGGAGCTTGACTGCAATAAATACAAGCGGGCAAGTACGGGGAGGGAAAATCCGTTGCGGGAAAGGTATTAACTGAACAGCGATCGGACCAGCTGTTCGATCTTTCCCACCTGTACAACCTCAATGCCCGGATCTTTGATCGAAATGTTCCGGTTATACTTAGAAAGGTATATTCTTTTAAATCCCATCTTCGAAGCTTCCCGTATCCGCTGTTCAATCCGTGCTACCGGCCTTATCTCACCGGAAAGACCGGCCTCACCTGCAAAACAGGTTTCCCTGGGGATCGGAATATCAAGGTTTGATGACAGGACAGCGCTCATTACAGCCATGTCGATAGCCGGATCGGTCACTTTTATCCCGCCGGCGATATTCAGGAATACATCTTTAACCGCAAGTCTGAAACCGGCCCGTTTTTCAAGAACTGCAAGAAGCATGTTCAGCCTGCGGATATCATAGCCCGTGGAGCTTCGCTGAGGCGTTCCGTAAACCGCACTGCTTACCAGTGCCTGGGTCTCGATCAGAAAAGGCCTTAATCCGTCGACAGTGGCTGCAATCGAAATGCCGCTCAGTGGTTCGTCATGCTGATTAATGAACATCTCGGACGGATTGTTCACCTCCCTGAGACCTGATTCGATCATCTCAAAGATCCCGATTTCCGATGTGGATCCGAACCTGTTTTTTACAGGTCTCAGGATACGGTATACATAATTATTATCACCTTCAAAATACAGTACAACATCAACAATATGTTCGAGGACTTTCGGCCCGGCAAGGGTTCCATCCTTGGTTATATGGCCTATAAGCACCACAGGAATACCGGTTATCTTAGAATATTTTAGAAGCTGGGCAGCACATTCCCTTACCTGGGATACCGAACCGGCTGAAGATTCAAGCATTCCTGTGCTCATCGTCTGTATTGAATCTGCAATTATTAGTCCCGGTTTGAGGTTTTCACTTTGGGTGAAAATATTCTCAAGAACAGTCTCACTCAGAATGTAGCATAAGGGATTTGAGTTTTTCAGTCGGCGGGCCCTGAGGCTTATCTGTTCTTCACTTTCTTCGCCTGAGACATATAACACCTTTGTACCTTTCAGTGCCAGGGCCAGCTGAAGGGCGAGGGTAGACTTTCCTACTCCCGGTTCACCTCCGAGCAAAATAATCGATCCGCTGACCATACCTCCGCCCAGGATCCTGTCGAGTTCGCTTATTCCCGTGTTCAGACGTTTATTCTCGTCAGCTTCAATATTATCAAGAAGCTTCGGATTACGTTTTTCAAGCCCGGCCGGGAGATTCGATTCACGGAAAGACGCTGGGGCTATTAGTTCCTCATGATAGGTGTTCCATTCCCTGCATGAAGGACACCTGCCAATCCATTTGGGCGATTCAGCACCGCAATTCTGACAGACAAATACAGATCTGGCTTTTGACATTTTAACTTATTCCGTTTTTTTCAGTTCCATTTCCTTTGCTTTTCCTGAATATAAGGTAAGTGGCAACAGCACCCATTATGATCACCAGAATCATCTGGGATTCATGCGTAAGGATTGCATAGAGGGCGCCGTCTTCAAGATTGACTCCCTGAACAAAAGCAAGTCCGCGGGATATAATATAATGGAAAGCCCCGATACCGCTCGGAACAGGCACTATCATCGCAAAGCTGCCTATCACCAGAAGAAAGACCGCATCTCCAAGATTGAGGTGCGAAGTATTATCGATGGCAAATACCACAACCCAGGTCATGAACAGGTAACATACCCACATGAATACAGTATGGAATATGAATTCCCATTTTCTTTCCAGAGCGGTTATCGATTTCAATCCCTGGATTATTCCTTTTGACAGGTCAAAGATCTTTGAAATGACAGGGATCTTCCTTAGGTTCTTTCTGTATTTTATAACAAGATAAATAAAACCTGCCATGACCATCCCCAGCACAACCCATATCAGCCATGTCATGCCGAAGGGAGAGAGTACCTTTTCGCGGAATGGTATCAGTATTGTTTCCCTGAGGAACTGGTTTATCTTGTCTCCGCTTGTAAAGATCATAATTATCATGATTATCAGAACGGAAATCAGATCAACTGCTCTTTCCACCACCACTGTGCCGATAAGTTTGTCGACGGGGATCTTCTCCTTTTTCCCGAGGGCGACGCACCGGGTTATTTCTCCGATACGAGGGATCGCCATATTTGCGAAGTATCCTGTCATCATTGAATTGAAGGTATTACGATATGATGGGCTGTAACCGAGCGGGTGGATCAGAAGTTTCCATCGTTTTGCACGGCTGAGGAAGGCAAAAATGTCGAAGGTGACTGACAGAATAACGAAAAAATAGTTTGCTTCCCTCAGTCCCGCTGATAATTCACTGAATCTGACATTACGGAAAGCAATCCAGAGCAGAAGGATCCCGACAGCAAGGAAAAGAATGAACTGCAGAACCTGTTTAATAACCTTTTTCAAATTCAGATCAGCTTATTTGTTTTGGTATCGGGAAAAATTATCACAGGTTTGAACTTTTTAGCTTCTTCAAAATCCATTGTTGCATAGGACATTATCAGAAGGATGTCGCCCGGAAGTACTTTCCGTGCAGCGGCGCCGTTCAGGCAGATGGAACCGGATCCTCTCACCCCTTTAATGACATAGGTCTCGAGCCTTTCCCCGTTATTCAGATTTAACACCTGTACCTTTTCATTCTCAATTATATTTGCTGCGTCCATCAGATCTTCATCAATGGCGATGCTACCGATATAATTCAGGTTCGCTTCGGTAACAGTTACCCTGTGGATCTTGGATTTTAATACTTCAATTAACATAAGTTACGATCTAATGGTATATAAATTCAGCTCAAAGTTAATTATCATTTTGGATTCGCGGCAGGGTGGAATTCAATATTATCAATGAGCCTTATCCTGCCGGCCTTTACAGCAATACACCCGAAATACCGCCTGGTTTTCTTCATTTCGCTCTTTCTGCTCGCAGATACAAGGTTTCTGTCATCCACAATTTCAAAGTATTCCACTTCCAGTCCGCCTGCCTTTTGAATAGTATTGAACACAAATTCTTTTATTCCGGGGATGTCGTTATCAGCCAGCATGCCTGCCGCTTTTGAAATAGTACTGAATATTACCGGGGCTTTTTTTCTCATTTCCGGTTCCAGAAGGGTATTACGGCTGCTCATGGCAAGGCCGTCAGCTTCACGGATAATCGGATTTCCTTCAATTTTTATTTTGTAACCCAGTTTATGTACCAGTTCCCGGACAACAGCCACCTGCTGAAAATCCTTCATTCCGAAAAATGCAATGTCGGGTTTCACTATATCGAAAAGCCTTGACACAACTCTCCCTACACCATCGAAATGTCCCGGCCTGTGCAGCGCCTCCATAACCTTACCTGCATTCCCGAAATCGAACTTCCTGTTATCAGGGACGGGATAGATCTCATCATCACCGGGAATAAAAACAATATCATTTTCCCGCAGTACATCACCAAGGAGTCTGAGGTCGGAACTGATTGTCCTGGGATAGTTTTTAAGATCTTCCCTGTCGTTGAACTGGGCCGGATTAACATAGATGCTCACTACCACCAGGGGGCACTTTTTTATTGCGTTTCTCACAAGGGAAATATGTCCCTGGTGCAATGCTCCCATCGTCGGAACAAAACCTGATGGTTTTAGACCGGCGCATGCCAGCGCTTCCCGGATCTCTTTTACAGTATAAACTGTTTTCATTTTTTACGGATATGGGGCAAAGCTAACTGGAAAATTATTAAGAATAAAAGGGGTTTGATGTAAAATTCATGTAATTACCTTATTATCATTATGTCAATTTTTATTATTATCTTTGCAGCTTATCACCCATTGGAATTTTGAGGCAGGAGAATGGAAAGCAGGAAGGTATTATTCATTTCACAGGAGATTACACCATACTTAGCTGAAAACAGGTTATCAAAGATCGGAAGATACCTGCCCCAGGGCATTCAGGAAAGAGGCAAGGAGATCCGGACATTTATGCCGCGGTATGGTTGTATCAATGAGCGCAGGAATCAGCTTCATGAGGTAATAAGATTATCCGGGATGAATCTTATCATTGATGATACGGATCATCCGCTTATTATCAAGGTAGCCTCTATTCAGAGCGCAAGAATGCAGGTTTATTTCATCGATAACGAGGACTACTTCCAGAGAAAGTTCATGGTAACTGATGCAACGGGGAAGGAGTTTGAGGATAACGATGAAAGAGCCCTGTTCTTTGCACGGGGTGTTATTGAAACTGTGAAAAAATTACGCTGGGCGCCGGATATTGTCCATTGTCATGGATGGATGTCTGCACTTGTACCGGTTTACCTGCGCAGCGTATATGCCGATGATCCGCTGTTCCATAATTATAAAATTATCTATTCGGTCTACAATAATGACTTTAAAACTGCGTTTAGATCATCATTCGCCGATAAACTTAGATATGACGGGATAGACGGGGAGAACCTTAAGCTGGTTAAGAACCCTGACTTTATAAATGTATCGAAACTGGCAATAAAATACTCCGACGGGATCATCATCGGAAGTGATAAAATAAATGAAGAACTTTACAAATTTCTGAAAACAGTCAAAAAACCTATTCTCCCTTTTCAGGATGAATCACAATATATTGATGCCTATAATGACTTTTATGACACGATGCTATCATAACTCTCTCCCTTTCCGGAGATCATTTCACAATAATATTTTAAAAATACTTGCACAGGCCCTCTTTGCGGGCATTGTTTTAGTAATGGCAGCCTGTGAGGAGGATCCGTCAAAGATCGGAAGGAAAATACTTCCCGGTTCTGATTTTGTAAATATTGAATCGACAGATACAATTACGGTCAGATCCTATACAATGTTCAGCGATTCGATTGAATCGGATAATCCCTCAACATCATATCTTGGGCAGCTTTACGATCCGTATTTCGGTACCATTACCGCTGAATTCGTTTCCCAGCTGAGGCTTGGCTCGGAGTGGAATTTTGATAATTATGTCATTGATTCAATAAAGCTTTACCTCGAATTCAAGACCGTAACCGGGAATGTAAATAAGCCGCAGTACCTGTCGTTCTCGAGAATTGCTAAACAGATATATACGGATGCAGTCTATTATTCAAATGAGGATGTTCCGCTTACAGGATTTAAAATTGAAAATATCCTTCTGCCCAAACTGAAGGCAGATACAATAAATGACATTGAAATTGATATTCCGCTGGTCTTCGGCGATACGATCACCAGGGATACATCGATGCTTTTCCATCATACAACAAAACCCGATTTCAGGTCATATTTCAAAGGGTTGCTGTTCGAGATTACATCCCCCGAAGATCCTGTATTTGTTTCATTAAGCGTTGATCCTCCCGGCACTTATGAAACATATATGAACTATTTTATAATCTTCCTTCATGATGACGCCGGTTCGCCGAAGGAGTATTACCTGATCCTTGATGCTTTCAGCCGGAATGCCGCTTTCAACATTTTCAAACACGATTACAGTACAGCTCAACCCGATAAAAAAATAAGACATATAAATGACGGGTATGCCGATACGCTTAGTTATGCCCAGATAATGAACGGTCTGCATACAAGGTTGATGATCCCGGGTATTAAGGATATAAAGGATAATCCTGAAATGAGAAATATTTCAGTCAACAGGGCAAGGATCATTTTACCTGTACATTATGACGGGTCACTTTATAAACCATCAACATTGCCCGGCCAGCTCTACCTGAGATATCTGACGACCACCGGCAAAAAGTTCATTGTACCTGACTGGTCCATAAGCTCATCATTCTATGATGGTTCCCCGGATACTGTGAATAATGTCTACAATATAAATATTGCAACCTGGATGCAGAATTATCTCGAGAATAACTCGGATACTCTCACCACGAACTTCGAACTTTTCCTGGTTCCATCTTCAGCAAACAATGTAATTTTAAAGGCAAATAACAGCCATACACCTGTAAAATTTGAATTTACCTACACGACATTTTAGGAAATCCGGCTGAAATTAGTAAATTAGTGCCCTGAAAGTCAGTGGTAATATACATATTTTATGTGTGGAATTGTTGGTTATATCGGTTCCAGGCCTGCAATTGGTATAATCCTTCATTCGGGAGTGATAACCGGATGGCTTCACTATGTTCTTGAAGTACCGGAGACTCTGCCTGCTTTTTCCGGTTTGCTTGCGGTGATACCCCTGCAGCTTTTGTCGTACCATATTGCCGTTCTCAGAGGCTGTGATGTAGATCAGCCGAGGAACCTTGCCAAATCAGTTACCGTGGAATAAACAATTAACAACCTGTAATATGAGCCAGTCGATTAAATATCGTAATCTGTCGGATTCTGAGATCGGAATATTAAAAGCCGCCGGCTGCCGCTGTGATGAGTGGAACAGGGTGAAGGTCACCGGAGGATTCGATCCCACCCGGTGTGCAAATGTTACATTTTCGGGAGATATAAAGCTCGGGGAATTCATTAAGACATTTACAGATGAATCGGGTGTCAGTACAAGAAGCGGGATCTCAAATGCCCACCTGCATAACTGCACAGTAGGATCAAATGTACTGATCGGGAATATAGGTGATTATATTGCAAATTATATTATTGAAGATGAGGTTGTCGTTAAGAACTGCGGAAAGATCCGTACACAGGGGAAACCCACCTTTGGGAACGGAACTGAAGTAGCCGTACTTAATGAAACAGGAGGTAGATCGGTAAGGATCTGGGACAGGCTTTCTGCCCATGAAGCATATATAATTGCTCTTTACAGGCACCGCGATAAGGCTATTGCCAGGCTTGAAGAGATGATCAGAGATTATTCCGCAACTGTAAGTTCCTCATGCGGAACAATCGGGAGGAATACAAAGATCATTAACAGCCGTGATATAAGGAATGTAAAATTCGGTCCCTCTTGCCGGATCGACGGGGTTATCAGGCTTAATGAAGGATCTGTGAACAGCTGCAAGGATGATCCGGTATTTATCGGTCCGGGTGTTATAATGGATCATTTTATAGTTTGTTCGGGCTCAATAGTTACCGATTCAACTCTCGTCGATAAGTGTTTTATTGGCCAGGGTTGCGTGCTTGGGAAACACTACAGCGCCGAGAATTCGCTCTTTTTTGCCAATTGTGCGGGATTTCACGGTGAAGCCTGCTCCATTTTTGCAGGGCCATATACGGTCACCCATCACAAGTCAACCCTTCTTATAGCCGGGATCTTTTCATTCATGAACGCTGGAAGCGGATCAAACCAGAGTAACCACATGTACAAACTGGGTCCCATTCACCAGGGAATAATGGAAAGAGGATCAAAGACCACCAGCGATTCATACGTGCTCTGGCCTGCACGTATCGGACCATTCACCCTTGTCATGGGAAGGCATTATAAGAATATGGATACTTCATCACTTCCTTTTTCATACCTGATTGAAAGCAATGATGAAAGTATACTGGTTCCCGGGATAAACCTGAGAAGCGTGGGAACAATAAGGGATGCACAGAAATGGCCAAAACGGGACAGGAGGAAAGATCCGGTGCTTATTGACCAGGTAAACTTCAACCTGCTCAGCCCTTATACAATCAGGAAAATGTTCGAGGGACGGGAACTGCTGAGAAAGATAAAATCCGTCGCAGGAGCCGTTTCGGCATCTTATTCCTATAATAATATGCTGATCAAAGGTACTTCACTTGAAAGGGGGATCGAGATGTACCAGATGGGAATAGACAAGTTTCTCGGGAACTCGCTGATTAACAGACTTGAAAATTTGCAGCTTAAGACGAACGGTGATCTTCAGAAGAGGCTCGTTCCGGGTAAAAATACAGGAGATGGTGAATGGGTCGATCTGGCGGGGCTGATAGCTCCCGAAAGAGAAGTTAACAGGCTTCTCGATGATATCGAATCCGGGAAATTAGCTTCGCTTAACGGTATTGAGAAAAGATTTGCAGAGATGCACAAATCATATTATAACTGGGAATGGACCTGGGCATGCGAAAGGCTGGAAAAGGAAGTCGGCAAGCCTGTCAGAAGGTTCACAAGCGACGATGTTATCAGTATGGTGGAAAAGTGGAAAAAGAGTGTTGTGACCCTCGATAAAATGCTTTATGAGGATGCCAGGAAAGAATTTACGCTTTCATCAATGACCGGGTTCGGCATAGATGGTGGAGAAGAAGTGAAGAAACGTGATTTTGAGCAGGTCAGGGGAGATTTTGAATCAAACAGTGTAGTTTCGGCAATCCAGGATCATATAAAACAAAAAACCGCTCTGGGAGATGAACTCATAGAGCGGATAAGTAAGATCAGATAATCATATTTTATCTTCCGGAGTACATCGAATCGTAATATCTTTCGTAATCACCCGAGATAATATTCTCAAGCCAGGCCGAATTTGAAAGGTACCAGTCTACAGTCTTTTCAAGTCCTGCCTCAAAATCCGGAATGGGTTTCCATCCCAGTTCTTCCTGCAACCTCGATGAATCGATCGAATATCTCAGATCATGTCCGGGACGGTCTTTAACAAATGTAATGAGCTTTTGAGATGTGCCTTCGGGACGGCCAAGCTTCTTATCCATTATCCTGCAAAGAAGGTTTATCAGATCAATGTTCCGCCACTCGTTGTTTCCTCCTATATTATATGTATCACCCGTAATGCCTTTGTGATAGATCAGGTCAATTGCAGCTGCATGGTCCTCAACATACAGCCAGTCACGGATATTTTCGCCTTTCCCGTAAACCGGTACCGGACGGCTGTTTTTTATGTTGTTTATTGCAAGAGGTATCAGTTTTTCGGGGAACTGGTTTGGTCCGTAATTATTCGAACAGTTTGAAATTATGGTTGGTAGTCCAAAAGTGTGGTGATAAGCTCTTACCATGTGGTCGGAGCTTGCTTTAGAGGCGGAATAAGGGCTTCTGGGATCATATGGTGTCTCCTCGGTGAATTTACCTTCGCTTCCGAGCGAACCGTAGACTTCATCGGTGGAGATATGGTAAAAAAGCTTTTCCCTGAAATCACCCTGCCAGCTGTGAAGAGCTGTGTTCAGGAGGTTGACCGTTCCCACAATATTTGTAAAAACAAATTCATCAGGACCGGTTATTGACCTGTCGACATGTGATTCGGCTGCCAGATGAATAACCCCGTCGAAGACATAATTCCGGAACAGGTCCTGTATTGCCTGTTTGTTAACTATATCTATTTTCGTAAATACATAATTCGGCTTTGCCTCGATATCTTTCAGGTTCTCAAGATTACCTGCATAGGTAAGCTTGTCAGCGTTGACAATAAGATAATCGGGATAGTTTTTTACGAAGCGTCTTACCACATGTGAACCTATGAATCCGGCACCGCCGGTAACCAGAATTGTCTTTCTCCTGTTCATATTTCTTATTTCTTTCTGATATTCTTTTCCCATTCCCATGCGGTTCTCATGCACTCCTCGAGAGTGCTGAGAGCTTTCCATCCGAGCTCCCTGTTGGCAAGGCCCGGATCGGCCCAAATCTTCTCAATATCCCCGGGCCTTCTTCCGGTAATACGGTATCTGAGCTTTATCCCGGTGGCTTTTTCAAAAGCATGAATGGCTTCCAGGACAGACACTCCCCTGCCTGTTCCAAGGTTAAAAACCTCGTACCTTTTTTTATTTCTCTTTCCGATAAGTCTTTCTACTGCTATCACGTGGGCTTTTGCAAGGTCCACAACGTGGAGATAATCCCTTATACACGATCCGTCGGGGGTGTCATAATCGTTACCGTAGACTTTAAGCTCATCCCTGAGTCCATAGGCGGTCTGTGTTATATAGGGGACCAGGTTTTCCGGAATACCCCTGGGCAGCTCACCGATAAGTGCCGAAGGATGAGCCCCGATAGGGTTGAAATACCTCAATGAAATTGCACTGATCTTTTCTTCGGCAAAGACTGTATCCCTTATGATCTCCTCACCGATCTGTTTTGTATTGCCATAGGGTGATACGGCGGGCTGAATGGGAGCATCCTCCGTAACAGGCAGCTTTTCCGGCTGTCCGTATACGGTACATGATGAGGAGAATACCATGCTGGGAATATCGAAGGATCTCATAGAATCAAGCAGGTTTATCAGTGAGACAAGGTTATTCCTGTAATATTCAAGAGGCTTGTTTACCGATTCCCCGACAGCTTTATAGGCGGCAAAATGAATAATGGCATCGATATTCCTGTGTCTGCCGAAGCAATCCTGGAGCTTTTCCCTGTCGCAAAGATCAAATATCTCAAGTTCAGGTGTGGTACCGGTTATCTCTGCTATCCTGCCGGTCACTTCTTTCTCTGAGTTATACAGGTTATCGATCAGGATGACCTCATAACCCTCATTTATAAGTTCGACGGCAGTGTGTGAACCTATGTAACCTGTTCCCCCTGTGACTATAATTCTTTTTTTCATCGGATAAAATTATAAACTGACCTGAATTCAGGCTGTCAGATCTCTTTAAGGATAGGATGATAATTACCCTGTAATCCTATCGGTCTTGCATTCCTGATTGTGTATGCTGTTATAACGGATTGTCTTGCCTGGTCGAGACCGAAGCCCCTTCCCGCGATTATTTCCCTGTATGTTGCAGTGTGGAGTTCGGTAAATCCTTCGCTGAACTCAACCTCTTCGCCTTCCACGGTAACCGACCTGAATGTTCTTTGTCCTTTTTCTTTTGCTTCGGCCGGGATATCTTTATAGTCGAGGCTCAGGAACCATCTTACCCTGGCATTTTTAAGCTCCAGGTAACCTCCGGCTTTATTATATTCCGAGATATTTACCACATTGTTCTTCACTTCCCCGAAGATCCATCCCAGCATATCGAAGAAATGGATTCCGATATTTGTGGCAACGCCTCCCGATTTCTGAATGTCGCCTTTCCAGGAAATGTAGTACCAGTTGCCGCGGCTTGTTATATATGTGAGGTCGACGTCATAGACCTTGTCTTTCGGACCGTTAAGTATCTTTTCTCTCAGTTCGGCTATTTTCGGGTGGAGACGTAATTGTAATACGGTATTTATCTTATGTCCCGTCTCATTTTCAATAACCTGAAGGGCATCCACATTCCATGGATTAAGTACTATTGGTTTCTCGCAGATCGCATCGGCACCATGTCTCAGTGCAAACCTTATATGTGAATCGTGAAGGTAATTAGGCGAGCAGATGCTTACATAATCGATCCTGGTCCCTGATCTTTTAAGTTTATCGAAATGTCTGTCGAAGCGTTCAAATTCAACAAAAAAATCACTCTGGGGAAAATAACTGTCGAGCAGGCCCACACTGTCGAAAGGATCGAGTGTTGCAAGAAGGATATTGCCTGTCTCTTTTATTGCTTTGAGGTGTCGTACTGCTATATATCCTGCAACACCTATCAGGCCGAAATTCTTTTGATCGGGGTTCATTGAGAATAGTTTAATTAAATTTCCTGGTTGGATATTTTGGTAACAATATCATTTTCAAGCCTATACCTTTCCCTGCTTTCAGGGCAGACAGCAAATCCCTTTACGTCGAATTTCAGTTTGTGTCCGTACTCGCTCATCCAGCCTGTCTGTCGTGCCGGATTACCCATTACAAGGGCATAGGGTTTAATATCTTTTGTAACGACTGCACCTGCGCCTATAAAAGCATAGCGGCCGATAATATTTCCGCATACAATTGTTGCATTTGCTCCTATTGAGGCTCCTTTTTCAACGATAGTCGTGACATAGCTGTCTTTGCGGATCACCTGACTGCGGGGATTTGTAATATTTGTAAATACCATTGACGGGCCGAGGAAAACATCATCATCGCAGATTACTCCGGTATAGATCGAAACATTATTCTGTACCTTGACGTTCCTTCCCAGCTTTACACCCGGAGAAACCACCACATTCTGGCCGATATTGCAGTTCTCGCCGATCTCGGCACCTGCCATTATATGGCTGAAGTGCCAGATCTTTGTTCCTTTACCAATTTTACAGCCTTCGTCAATCACGGCCGTCGGATGTGCAAAATATTCCTGATCCATTATTATTTTTTATTGAAGAATTCCAGAACACTGATAGCGATATAGTCGAGCTGATCCTGCTCAAGGTCGGGGTGCATGGGCAGTGAAAGCACCTCCCCGCACAGCTCCGAAGTGACAGGGAAATCATTTTCCCCGTAACCCAGGTATCTGTAAGCATTCTGTGTATGAAGCGGGCCCGGGTAATAGACCATAGACGGGATCTTTTTGTCGGCAAGGTATTTCCGGAGTTCATCCCTTCTTCCGCTTTTTATCCTTACGGTGTACTGGTGAAAAATATGTGTCGAAAAGCTGCTTCTTTCCGGGATGATCACCTCTCTGCAGCCCGAGAATGCTTCGTCATAATAATCGGCAGCCGATCTTCTTGCAGCATTGAACTGATCGAGATATTTCAGCTTTATATTCAGAATGGCAGCCTGTAATGTATCGAGCCGTGAGTTAACTCCTATGTCGTCGTGATGGTATTTAACCTTCATGCCGTGATTGGCTATGCTTCTGATCTTCCGGGCGAGATCTTCATCGTTGGTATATAATGCACCACCGTCGCCATAGCATCCGAGGTTCTTTGAAGGAAAGAATGATGTAGTGCCTATAGTTCCGATAGTTCCTGCCTTTTTCTTCTTACCGTCAGGAAAGATGAAGTCCGCCCCTGTAGCCTGGGCACCATCCTCAATAATGAAGAGATCATTCTCCTTTGCCAGGTTCAGAAGGCTCTCCATGTCGGCACACTGTCCGAAAAGGTGAACAGGTACAATGGCTTTTGTCTTTGGAGTTATTGCTTTCCGCACCGCATCAACTGAAATATTATATGTGAACGGATCGGGGTCGGCAAGTACAAGCTTTAATCCGAGCAGTGCGACAACTTCGACAGTAGCTATAAAAGTGAAATTGGTGGTGATGACCTCATCCCCGGGCTTCAGACCCAGAGCCATCATTGCAATCTGCAGGGCATCAGTCCCGTTGGCACATGAAATAACTTGGCCGGCTCCCAGGTATTTCCGGAGATCCTCTTCAAATTGTCTGACTTCGGGGCCTTTGATGAAGACTGTCGAAGTGAGAACAGATCTTATGGCATTATCAATTTCAGGGGCTAATTTCCCGTACTGGGCCTTCAGGTCGACCATCTCAATATCTCTCATCAGAACAGATTTTTCGAATTACGAAGATAGTGATTTTATGTAAATCACGTTTATCCTATAGCCGTCTAACTACGGAGTTTGGGCACAGAAGTTTCCCCTCCTTTTTTTAAGGAGGGGTGGCCAGACCGCAAAAGAATCAAGTTAATTGAAATATAAATAGTCTGGCCGGGGTGGTTGAAATAGCTTTCCGGTTGTCCCCCAGATTTACATATTCTCATGATTAATAAATTTTATTTTGATTCTATGTTATGAGATTTTTCTTATTTTTGTAATGGAAGTTAAATCAGAAATGGATATTACTCCTTTTATACGGGAACTGTTGTTCAGTCATGACTGCGTCATTGTTCCGGGTTTCGGAGGCTTTATAGGGAATTATGTACCGGCACGTGTTGATGATTCAACATCTGTCTTTTATCCGCCGGTAAAGCAGATCTCATTCAACAGGAATCTTAAAAACAACGATGGTCTGCTTGCCGGAAGAATATCCGCTCAACCGGGTATTTCTTTCAATGAAGCGGTAAGCCTTATCGGAGATTATACCGTGATGGTTATAAAAAGGATACAAAGCGGAGAAAAGGTTGTTTTCGACAATATCGGGGTTTTCTCAAGCAATAATGAAGGGAGTATACAGTTTGAACCTGACCGTAATGTAAATTATCTGCCCGGTTCATACGGACTGGAATCGTTTCAGTTCTCACCTGTCACGGGATATGATGTCAGGAAGCAGATCACAAGGCATATAGACAGGGATCCGGAGCACAGGCATATAACCCGTGTTTACCTGTGGAGAGCAGCAATAATTGTACCTCTGATAGCACTTGCAACTCTTATCCCGCTTAAGACAAGTCTTCAGAGGTCAAAGATAGAGACAACAACGCTGAATCCTATTCCAAAGACAGTAACCGAAATTCCTGCCGGATCGGAGCAGATGAGTACACCGGTAGTTGATAACATTACAGAAGGTTTAAAGCAGGCAGATTCTGATGAACCACTTCAGCCGGTTCAGGCAGCTCCCGTAAATGTACCGGACGTTCCAAGCCGGGAGGGTCATTTCTACCTTATTACCGGCAGTTTCAGACTTAAGGTCAATGCAGAACAACAGGCTGCTTTGCTGAAAAAGGAAGGTTTTGAACCTGAGGTCATTACTGCCCTGAACGGTTTCTTCAGGGTGAGTGCACTAAGATGCAACGACCTCGAAACTGCAATTGAAAAGAAAGACAGCCTTATTAAGAAATTCCCCGGAACCTGGGTCAGGAAAATTTAAGATCAACGTATTAAAAAACGTATTAAAAAACGTATTTTAATACGTTTTTTATTTTCTCTGTTATAATTAATAGAATACAGTTTAATTCAAGTTAATTGACATAATATCAATAATATATTTCATATTTGAGCTTGAATTATCAGCAACAATTATTACTTTTTTGCCCGTAGGGCATAAGGTATTGTAGATAATGGTTCTAATAAATGATTTAATACCTCGTAGAGGTTATGGAGAAAAATACCTTATCCGCTACGCGGAATTATTTCTATTGGAGAATCCTTCCTACAATACCCTAACCGCTACGCGGTAAGCTTATTGGCTTACTGAACAATATTAAATTTTATTTAATAAGGCTGCCGTTGTTGACCTTGCCAAGCGGAGAGACGAGAACAAGCTTACCATCACTGTCTTCTGCCATCAGTATCATCCCTTTGGATTCAATCCCCTTAATCTTCCGCGGCTCCAGATTTGCCACTATGGAGATCTGCTTCCCGATGAGTGACTGAGGTTCGAAATATTCTGCGATACCTGAAACAATGGTTCGTGTATCTATTCCTGTATCGATCTTAAGTTTAAGAAGCTTGGTGGTCTTTGGTACCTTTTCGGCTTCAAGGATTGTTGCCGTGCGGATATCGATCCTGGTGAATTCCTCAAAGGAAACAGGATCTTTTGCGGGAACAGCTTTGGACCCGGCAGCTTCCTTTGATTTCTTTGTTGCCATCAGTTTTTCAACCTGCCGGTTAATAACATCATCCTCTATTTTTTCAAAAAGGAAGCCTGGCTTATTAATCTGATTACCGGCGGGCAGGATATCTGAACGGCCGGCATCCTCCCATTTTAGGCTGTTGATATTCAACCATCCTCTTAATTTCTCCATCGAGAACGGGAGGAAAGGTTCAAGTACGATCGTAAGGTTGCCGGTGATCTGAAGTGCAATATTCAGAATAGTCTTTACTCTTTCAGGATCAGTTTTAATAACTTTCCAGGGTTCGGCATCAGCAAGGTATTTGTTTCCCAGCCTTGCCAGATTCATTGCCTCTTTCAGCGCTTCGCGGAACCTGAATGTTTCTATGGCTTCTGCTGTATTTTCGCTGATCCTGCGTATTTCAGCCAGTACCGCTTCATCGTCAGCAGTTATGGTTGATCTTTCCGGGACTTTACCACTGTAATAATTACCGGTGAGGACGAGTGTCCTGTTAACAAAGTTACCGAGTATGGCAACCAGTTCGTTATTGTTACGTGCCTGGAACTCTTTCCAGGTAAAATCATTGTCTTTTGTTTCCGGAGCGCTTGCACAAAGCGAGTATCTGAGGGAATCCTGCTTGCCGGGGAATTCCTCAAGATATTCATGGAGCCATACGGCCCAGTTCCTTGAAGTCGAGATCTTGTCACCTTCAAGGTTCAGGAATTCATTGGCAGGAACATTATCGGGAAGGATATAGCTGCCTTCGGCATTGAGCATTGCCGGGAAAATGATACAGTGAAAAACAATATTATCCTTGCCAATAAAATGGATCATCCTTGTATCACTGTCTTTCCAGTATTTTTCCCAGTCAGGTGTTAATTCCCTTGTGGCAGAGATATAGCCTATCGGAGCATCGAACCAGACATATAATACCTTCCCCGTGGCATTTTTTACGGGAACGGGAACACCCCAGTCCAGGTCGCGGCTTACCGCCCTGGGCTGCAATCCCTGATCGAGCCACGATTTGCACTGACCATAGACATTTGTTTTCCACTCTTTATGATCTTCGAGGATCCATTTCTTCAGCCAGGGTTCGTACTTGTCAAGAGGCAGGTACCAGTGAAGGGTCTCTTTCAATACAGGTTTGCTGCCGCTAACAGTTGAATGCGGATTGATAAGATCCGAAGGACTGAGGGAGGTTCCGCATCTTTCACACTGATCGCCATAGGCATTCTCATTGCCGCAATGCGGACAGGTCCCCATTATATACCGGTCGGCAAGGAAAGTTCCGGCTTCTTCATCATAATATTGTTCTGTTGTTTTTTCCGTGAATTCACCATTATTATACAGTTTCAGGAAAAAGTCCGAAGCTGTTTCATAATGAATCTTGTTGGATGTCCTTGAATAGATATCAAAAGCAATTCCGAAATCTTCAAAAGCTTTCTTGTTTATAGAATGATACCTGTCAACGATCTCCTGAGGACTGACCCCTTCATTCCTGGCTTTAAGAGTTATTGGGACACCATGCTCATCTGATCCGCAGATCGAAATAACATCTTCGCCTCTTAGTCTCAGATACCTTGTATATATATCGGAAGGAACATAAACTCCTGCAAGGTGGCCTATATGGAGGGGACCATTGGCATAAGGCAATGCAGAAGTGACCAGGTATCTTTTATATTTCTTCATGATAATCAGTGATAAAAGAATGGTATTTTTAAAAGAGCACAAATATAATAAAAAATGGCGCAATGGTACAATGGCGCAACGGCACAAAGGAACTCTCCCGATAAATCGGGACAAGTTGTACTTCTTCTTTTTTCCCTTATTATCCATTATTTTTACAGATAATCTTTTTAATAAATGTCAGGAGATAAAATTCAGCCTCCGTTCCTGAGGTCAGGGGACGAAGTAGCAATAATTTCACCCGCGTGGGCTATTGATGAGGAAAAGATAAATGACGGCATTAATGTTCTTGAGGACTGGGGTTTGAGGGTTCATGTCGGCCGGAATGCACTTAAAAAGGATGGACCTTACGCAGGAACCGACAGTCAGAGGATTTCAGATATTCAGGAGGTTACAGATAACAGGAATATTAAAGCTGTTATATGTTCGCGGGGCGGTTATGGCATGCTCAGAATAATCGACAGGATAGATTTTTCAGTTTTGAAAAGACATCCGAAATGGTTTGTTGGATTCAGTGATATAACCATATTGCTTACCTGGCTGAGCGAGAAAGAAAATATAATATCTATCCATGGTGAGATGCCGTTGAATTACAGGAGAAAGGAAACGAGTCCCGGGACCATTGAATCACTACATGGTGCGTTGTTTGGACATCCTGAGCCTGTAAGGTGGAAGGGTGAGTTTCATAGACCGGCAGATGTGACCGGTGAAGTTACGGGAGGGAACCTGTCTCTCCTTTACAGTCTTATTGGATCGGTTGCAGAGCCAAAGACACGCGGGAGGATATTTTTTATTGAGGATACCGGTGAATATTATTACCATCTCGACAGGATGATGTTATCACTGAAGCTAGCCGGGAAGCTCAGGGGCCTGGCGGCCCTTATTACCGGGGGATTCACAAAAATGGCAGAAACTAAAATCCCCTGGGAGAGAAGCAGTGAACAGATAATCTCGGAAGCCGTTGCGGGATATAAATATCCTGTATTGACGGGGTTTCCGGCAGGGCATATTGACGATAACCGTGCTTTTTATATTGGCAGGCGGGCAAAGATTGAGATCAGGAAAGATGAAGCCTCATTTTTTTATGTCTGATCATCAGAATGCTGAAAGCAGCAGATCCAGATCTTTTGAAAGTATATTGAATTTCTGGCCCAGTGTTTCATTTGTAAGGATACCATTATAAAGGTATGTTCCGCTGCGGAATCCATGGTCATTTTTAAGGAGCCGGGTTATGCCACCCGATTCAGCCATGTTCTGAAGAAGTGGTGCAAATATATTACTGAGGGCCATTGAAGCTGTTCTGGGCACCCGCGACGGAAGGTTCCATGCTGAAAAATGTATAACTCCGTGTTTTTCATATACGGGATCCCTGAGTGCTCTGCATTCTGTCGTTTCGATACAGCCTCCTCTGTCGATACTAAGGTCGATAATAACAGCCTTACTTTTCATTGAACTTACCATCTCTTCGGTGACATAATACCATGGTCTGAGATCTGCAAGTTCTATCGCACCAATGAGTACGTCGGCCGACTTCAGTGCTTTTTTAAGAACCTGCGGATGAAAAACAGATGTATGCAGCCGTTGTCCCATCAGCACCTCAAATTTCTTAAGACGCTGAAGAGATTTGTCAAAGATCTTCACCTGTGCCCCGAGTCCGAGGGCTGCCCTGGCAGCATATTCCCCGGCAGTATTTGCCCCGAGGATTATTACTTCCGTAGGGGTTATACCGGTTATTCCTCCCAGCATTACTCCCTTGCCTCCATGATGATTGCTGAGATAGTCGGAAGCCAGCATGATGGCAGTCACTCCGCTTATCTCACTCATTGACTCAACCACCGGCATAATCCCGTCTGAATCGCGGATCTTCTCGAATGCTATTGCTGTTACTTTCTTACTGATAAGACCGGCAAGTGTCTCTTCGCTCAGCTTCAGGACATTAAGATATGACATCACTACCTGATTGCCTTTGAGATATTCAGTCTCCTTTGCTGTAAAGGGAGCTACCTTGATTACAACATCAGATCCATATACTCTGGCAGGCGATTCAGTTATAATCGCACCATTTTCACTGTAATCCTTATCGGAATAATTTGCACCGCTGCCGGCACCTTTCTGAACTATCACTTCATTATCCGATTCAACAAGCAGGTTAACTACCTCGGGAGTGAGAGCGACCCGTTTCTCATCATCTTTATTATCGCTGGGAATGCCAATAGATATTCTCCTCGATCTTACCTTGGTTTCAAGGTGTTCTTCCTTTGGCATCAGGGCGCTGTTCCCCAGATTTATTTTTCCACTCTTGTTTTTTTCGTTCATATCAGGGGTTACGTTGTTGGGTCAAAGTTATAAAAATTGAATGTACGAGCCAAAAAATTGAATAGAGGTAACAAGGCAGTGTGAAAAGTCCCAGTTTATTGTTTTACCCCTGAATCCCATAGAGGAGACTTTATGAATTACCGATGCTTACAAAGCCCCCCGTTTGTTTTACCCCTAAATCCCCCAGAGGGGGACTTAATGTTTCGGATACTTTCAAGCCCCCCTTGGGGGGATGGGGGGTATACTTGGGGGGATGGGGGGTATATCAGGTTTTGAACCAACCTCTACATCAAGGTAACGAACTCCCTTTTCATCGACAGTGATAGTAATTTTATATGTTTCAGGCGGAAGTATATCTTCGATCAGTTCAGGCCATTCCATGAAGCAGTACGACCCTGATGCAAAATACTCCTCTATCCCGAAATCATATACCTCTTCCTGTTTCCTTATCCTGTAAAAATCAATATGGTACAGTATTTCCCCGTCCTTTGTAATGTATTCATTTACAAGGGTGAAGGTAGGGCTGCCCGTCTGGCTCACAGCGCCCAGCTCACTGCAGATCGCCTTTATTATTGTGGTTTTCCCCGATCCCATCGGGCCATAAAAAGCGAGCAGCCGTTTACCTTTTGAAAGTGTTAAAAGCAGTTTTACAACTTCAGGTAAATGGCTTATATTTCTGAGGACTATCTTCATTTATTCACTGGTTCCAGAAGCGCTACAGGAAGCAGCATCTCCTGCATCGATATTCCGCCATGCTGGAAAGTATCCCTGTAGTAACCGGCATAATAATTAAAATTATTCTGGTAAACGAGGAAATCCTTATTTACTGCAAAGATATATCTGCTTGTAATGTTGGATTTCGGCAACTGGGCACTGGATGGTTCCCTGACCTCGAATACCTCGCCTGCATTGTAGTTCAGGTTCCTGCCCATCTTGTAGCGCAGGTTTGCCGATGTTTTCCTGTCGCCGATTATCTTTACAGGATTCTGGACCCTTATTGTACCGTGATCTGTACTGAAAATTATCTTTACCGGATGAGATGCCAGGACATTGAGTAATTCGAACAGGGAAGAATGAACGAACCACGATCTTATCAGGCTTCGGTAAGCCCGCTCATCACTGGCAAGATCCCGGATCAGGCCGATTTCCGTTCGTGCATGGGACAGAATATCAACAAAATTGAATACAAGGATATTTATATCATTATCAAGCATCTGCCTGATCTTATCATTTACTTTCTTCCCTTCCTGTCCGCTGCTGATCTTATGATATGACCACTTAAAATTCAGTTTTTTCCGCGCCAGCTGGTTCCTGAACAGCTCTTCCTCAAATTCATTCTTCCCTTCTTCCTCGTCGTCATTGATCCAGTACCCGGGCATCATATTTGCAATCTGAAGCGGCATCAGTCCGGAAAATATTGCATTTCTGCTGAATTGTGTGGCAGTGGGGAGGATGCTGTAGTAGATATCTTCTTCAATGATCCTGTAAATACCTGACAGCTCTGATGAAATAACTTTCCACTGGTCAAATCTCATATTGTCGATAAGTATAAAAAACAGAGGCTGATCTTTGGTTAAATGCGGGAAGATCTTAGATGTGAAAAGAGACGGAGATAAAAGTGGTGCACCTTTCTGTCCCGGGCTGAACCATGAAAGGTAATTTTTAATTACGAATCTGCAGAATGAATTGTTGGCTTCATTTTCCTGCATTTTAAGGATTTCGGTTAATCCCGGATCTGTCGATTTTTCAAGTTCGTTTTCCCAGAAGACTATTTTGCGATAGAGTTCGGCCCAGTCTGCCGGTGTTGAAGCCGAGGAGATCATATTTCCGATCCGGCTGAATTCCAGGCGGTAGTCAGTTGTGGCTTTTTCGGTGACAAGTCTCTTCTGATCAAGTATCTTCTTTATTGCCAGGAGGACCTGGTTTGGTTTGACAGGCTTGATAAGGTAATATTCTATTGCCGATCCGATGGCAGCCTCCATTATATCTTCCTCTTCGCTCTTGGTGATCATCACAACAGGTATATCGGGCCGGACCTCCCTTATGAGGCGGAGTGTTTCAATCCCGCTCAGTCCCGGCATATTCTCATCGAGAAAAATCAGATCATATGCCGTTTGTTTTACAAGGTCAATAGTATCGTTCCCGTTTGAGCATGTATCTATTTCGTAACCTTTGTCACGGAGGAAAAAGATATGAGGCTTCAGTGCTTCCACCTCATCGTCTGTCCACAGGATTTTAATTTTTCTCATTCAGTCAGCTTATTCCGTAAGAAAGTTTTCTTTGAAGAACAGAAGATACCTTTCCGGGTTTTTGTCCTCACCCAGGATCTTCAGGTTAGCATCGTTAATTACAAAGGTAAACATTTGCGACCCTGAACTGTTCCTTATGAGCTTTTCCGTGCGGAAGTTCCTGTAGTAGTCCATTGCCTGTGAATGGTTGAGGAATCCCGATACAGTTATCATAATATATTTCTTATCGGTGACAGATCCTTCCGTCCGGTAGTTTTTATTTGTGTAATTATCTATGTTATAGCTTATCACATCAAAAGTTGCAAGGTTTATGTTGAAAGCCGGGTCGGCAATAACAAGTACGAACACATTTGTACCAGTTGTATCTGCAGCAAAAAGTTCTCTGGCAATGACTGTTTCTTCCTCGATTTTAAGCTCAGGCATTTTTTCATTGAGGTATGCAATTATTTCGCCTGCTTTTTTACTCTCGGCGCTCTCAGGCCATTGTTTGATAAGTTTATTCAGTTCGTCCTTAAAAGTGCGTTCGTCCGCAATCCTTGCCAGGGAATAAGCTTTCAGAAGCATGAATTTCGGTGCCAGTGAACTCTGGTCATATTTTTTCATTGCCTCATCAATGAGAGATATCGCCCCGGTGAAATTCTCACTTGTATATTCATTATAAGCCCGGGAATAGATCTCTTCCGACATTTTTATCTCGGCAAGTTTCTTTTCGTAATAATCAGGGTCGGATAATATCTTCGAATATTCTGTAGAAGGGAACCTCTCAAGCAGCCTCTGTCTGTAAGTCTCCGCCATGGCGCTGTTTGACTGCTGGTTTATTCTGTACAGTGTATACAGGGCTTCCGGGACAAGTTCATGTGCAGGGAACCGTCTGAGGAGATTTTCAAGCGATTCTGTTGCCCTGACCTGGTCGCCTGCCTTTTCCGCATAAGCTTTTCCTGCTTCGAGATATGCAAGGGCTATACGTTCGTTTGATGCTGCCAGCAGTGAATCTGTCAGCGGAAGGTTTTTAAGATAGAATTCAGGCTTCTTGTTATCGAGGAGAGCCTTTGATGTATCAGCCCCGGCCTTTTGCCCGTTCTCTTCTGTACCGCCTCCGCCCTGGGAGGAGGCTACCGTTGCCTTATTTGCCCTTCTCCAGTTATCTTCAAGCTTACGGTCTCCATAACGGCGCCTGAATTCAGTCCTTCCGAAGGTAAGTGCAGACTGGTTATAGAAGTACCATTTCCCTTCCTGCTCAATATTCCCCTGGAAGCGCCTTTCATTTTCATAATACTGACCCATATTGAACCTGTCGGTATAGTCTGATGATGTTCCCTCTGCTTCGGCTTTTGTTACATCATTTATAATTTTCGTTATGAGTGCATTTCTTTCGGATTCCGGCATTGCGGCTACCTTCTGGAGACTGTCCTCCCTCTGTATTATTACAAGCTGTGTGACAACAGCATTCAGATTCTGTGATTTGGTCTTCAGCGCCTGATAATCAGGATGCTTCTGGTCGAGGAAATACACTGTACTGTCATAGTATTTACCTGCATTCATGAAATCGGGCTTCCTGTAATAGTAATCAGCCAGGGCCAGATAAGACCTGCCTTTCTGGTTCTGATTTGAAGAAGAAGAAGATACTGATTTCCTGAAATATTCCAGCGCTTCGTTTTCATTCCCGGCCTTCATCGATAAATTGGCAAGTGAATAATAGATCTGATCCTGAAAATCGGTGTTCTTAGAATCCTTAAGCATTTTTTCGAGCTCTTTGCGGATCTCTGCAGGATTTCCGGAGTTTACATCGAAAACTCCGGCAATATTTATTCGTGCATTGAATTCAACATCGTAAGGCGGATTCATTTTTATTACCTTCTGGTAGAGTGATGTGGCCGTACCGGAATTACCTTCGATCTCATTAAGCTGGGCCAGCAGATATGTCAGCCTGTAGCGGTTCCTTTTGCCTTTGATAAATTCAAGTGCTTTACCGAGCGGATCAATTGCTTCCGAATATTTTTTTTGTTTTATGAACAGATCGGCCAGGGTTGTATAATACATGCCCTTCAGTGCCCCGGACGATTCGCTTTCAATATCGGTCTCATTCAGGATGCGGTAGGAATCTGCATATTTCCCTGTTTCATTGAACAGCCTTGCGAGCCATATTGAGGCTTCTTTTTTGATCATCGGGTCATTAGCCTCTGTGATCGAATAGTTCAGCACTGCTGTTGCTTCATTGTATTCATGCTTGTAAAAACGAGCCATGCCGATGAGCAGGTAACTGTCATCAACCCACTCATTGTATTCCTTCCTGTTTAGAAGATCGGTTTCTGAAGGATCAGATCTCTTTTTATCTTTTATCTCGGGCCTTGCAGTAATTGATTTAAGTGAGATCAGCTTCGATGCTTTAAGAATGGCCTGTTCCATATCTGAATTACAGAGGGAAGCTGTTGATGGATCACTGAACTCGAATACCTTCAACAAGCCGGCATAATCATCCTTATAACCATTCGATACCTTAAGTACTCCCGACTTAAAGCTTTCATATCCGTTGAAATAGATATTATATCTGGCGGTCAGACCATGATAAAACCTTGTAGTACCGGTATTTTTTTCAACCGAGCAATTTACCGGAAGAAGAATCAGGCCAAGAATAGCCAGATATTTATATACGGCTTTCAGTGAAGGCAATAGATGACTTTTAATACTATAAACTAACTTAAGCTGAGTATAGTATTTCAAAGGTAATTAAAATTGGTCAAGTGTTTATTTCAGGCGGAAATTACTCTTTTTATTTCCGGGACCTCTTTCATAATTGCCTGTTCAACCCCGGCTTTCAGAGTCTGCATTGCATAAGGGCAGCCGTGGCATGCGCCTGTAAGCTTAACTTTTACTTCCAGATCATCGTTAACATCAATTAATTCAATATCTCCGCCATCTGACTGAAGATATGGTCTTACCCTGTTAAGCGCTTTAACTACACGTTCTTTTATGGCTATAGTATCTGACATGACAAATGTTTTTATTTTTATTTAAATTAATTATAAATAGAGAGCAATATTACGATTTTTTTCGTTTAGTACAAAATAGAAAGATGGCTTAAAAAAATCTTATTTCCGGAGATCCGATCTTTGGTGAACGAGGTTTTCTTTAAGTCCGGATCTTCCGCCTTCCTGTATATAATATAGCTATATTTGAAGTAAAATCAAACTTTTTGGATGATTTTCTTAACTATAGGACATTGAATTAAATATCTGTTATTTTCAAATTAGAATGGATCTAAATAACGATAAAATGAATAAATATTTTAAAAAACAGGGTAACAATTTTGACCCTATTCCCATTAAACGATAAAATGTTTGCCTGTTGTCATGGGAATGAAAGGGCGAGAGTTGCTCTGTTTTGAATCGATTATCACCATCAAAATTGATTTTTAATGAAAAGAGCATTTCTTTTAACCGCAATATTCATCTGTAACTTTTTAATCCTCTCCGGCCAGACAATTAAGATCACCGGACATATTCCGGAAGAAAAAGGTGGTAAAAAGGTTTCCGGCGCTGCTCTATACCTTAAACCCGACGGAAAACAGACCTTCTCTGATGACCTTGGCAATTTTTCATTTACATCAGCCAGGGGAAATAAGCAAATAACCGCCCGTCTGCTTGGCTTTAAATCAGTTACAATAAAATTCAATCTTACTTCCGATACTGTTATCAATATACCAATGACAATTTCTCCCGTCGAGCTGATGGAAGTTAGGGTAACAGGAGATTCAGTAAAAAGCATAGAAAGAACCAGCCTGGGCAACTTTATTGTCACACCTGCTGCAATCCGCGAAACACCCAGGCTATTTAGCGAACCTGATCTTCTGAAAATGTTACAGATTCTTCCCGGTGTATCCTTTGGGAAAGAAGGGACTTCTGATTTTTATGTAAGAGGCGGTGGGGCAGGACAAAACGTGATAATCGCCAATGGATGTTATTTCTTCCTCCCTGGTCACCTGCTGGGCATTGTCTCTTCATTTGACCTTGACTTCCTTGAAAGCGCCGAACTATACAAGGATTATATTCCTTCAGGTATCGGAGGAGGTGCATCCTCAGTGATCGATCTCGATTTCCGTAAACCACACACTGATTCTCTGACCGCTAAACTGAGACTGGGGCTTATATCCTCAGGAGTGATCCTTGAGGTCCCCTTTAAAAAAATCAATCTCGACCTCACAGCGGGCATTAAAAGAAGTAATTATTCCATTTATGCGCCACTACTTAAAAAACTTATCCCGGATGATGTCGGAGACTTTCTTCCCCCTGATAAATACTCATTTTTTGATTCTTTTGTCAAACTCTCGCATGAATCTGTTAAAGCAGGAAGAATCAGCTATCTTTTTTTCGGGAATTATGATAACGGAACTGATGAAAGCAAAACACACGGAACATATGGTGATACTCTTTCGAAAACCGCCGATGGTTTAAAAACAGGCTGGAACAGCATGATACATGCCCTTCAATGGGAGCCTGCTGTAAGAAATCAATATAAATGGATTGTAAATCTTAATTATAACAGGCTGGCAATCGGGCGAAAGATTTATACAGAATCGGAATCTTCAGTTAATTCCACAGGAGAGAAAATAAGTTCCTCAGGCACACTCTACTCATTTTACCCTGCAATAAACAATATCGGAGTCTCCGCGACCGTGAGCCGGAACCTTGACAGAATATCAGTATCACTTGGAATATCCGACAGGTTTCGTTCGTTTGTCTCCAACAACTACGCTTTGATAAACAGAAATGATACCCTGACCCGTAACAGTTTTGGTGGTAACGATTTGGTAAATGAGACATCAATGTTCATTTCTTCTACATACAGGGCAGGAAAAAAATTGCAGATAGATGCCGGATTAAGATTAACAGGAATTCTGATCAGGAATGCCGGATTTTTCACGGCAGAACCAAGACTCAGGATTTCTTACGGTCAGGGAAGTCCGGTATCGCCCCAAATCAACTATGTCAGGCTGAGCCAGAATGATCACGCCATAGAAGGTTCCAATGCAGGATTGAGATCACAGCTCTGGCTGCCTCTGTATAAAGATATCGGGCCCGAGATATCCGATGTTCTTTCCGCGGGATTCCGGGGAGATATAAAAAATGATCTTACCTGGAGCCTGGACGGATATCTTAAAAGAACATCCGGAATGCTTGACTTCAAACCCGGGGCAAGCTTCATATTCGACACCTCATTCGTGGATATGGTAGAAAGGATCAGTCTTCGGGCTTATGGCATAGAGGCGGGAGTAATAAAAAGAACAGGAAAGGTAACAGGGAGCGCCGGTTATACATGGTCAAGGTCAAAAAGGGAATGGCCTTCGCCGGAAGGGCTCATCCGGATACCCTTTGTTGCAGACAGGCCTCATAATTTCAATATTTCCCTTAAGTACCATTATAAAGAGAAGACAAGCCTGGGTTTTAATTTTGTATACCAGTCAGGGGCGCCGGCAACGATTTATATGCACGAGACATCATACGGGGAATTTTTCGAAACAAAAAATAATATCAGGTACTTCGATTATCACCGTCTCGACTTCTCATTCAGACGTACCATCCATAAACGCAGATTTTCAATGTTTATAGATGCTGATATTTATAATGTATATAACAGGAAAAACACTTTTTATTTTAAAAAGATCTGGAATGAAGAAGAGAAAAGATATTTCTACAAAAACATATCTCTGTTCCCCATAATGCCTTCACTGACAATAACAATAAATATATGATAGGAATATTATGAAAGTCTCATCTGAAAATTCTTTGAAACCAATTGTATTTAAGACTTCAGTCGGTTTCATTTTTTTCGACTATAATGATATTATAATGTGTTGTGCTGAAGGAAATTATGCGATTGTATTTTCAACTCTTAAGGAGAGTTCTGTGAAGATTCTTCACAAGATATCCTATATTGAAAGGAAATATCAGAATGATAAATTCCTGAGATGTCATAAATCTTATATGATAAACCTGGATTACCTTGAAAAATTATTGGTTAAAACTCACCATGCTCAGTTGAAAGGAGGTTATACTGTTCCACTTTCTAATGATTGCTGGAGAAAGTTAAGGGACCTGACTGAAACAAGTATCCTGAATGTTTGAACAACTGTCCTGATTCAATTTAATTTTCATAATATTAACAAAATGAAATGTAATCTTTCTTTCCTTAGTTTTTCATCAGGCTTGCCTATTTCGGAGTTTTGGCTTTCTTTAAGAAAGTTATATTCTTTTTTCTATATTTTGTTGTCCATTATTACTATTCTATCCTGTGAAAGTAATAAAAGCTTTTATCGTCCGGATCTCCCGGAACAACTTTGCACGGTAGGAATTATTGATGCGGACGATACCTTAAACCGGAATTCGCAAAATTCTTATTCCTTCTATGATTACTTTCGTTATATCTCTTTTGAAAAATCATTCCAGTCGGAATATTCCGGGGAAGTCAACGATTCGTTAAGAGATTTATCATTCTCGATTTCTTCTTCGGAGGCTGAATTATTCAGCTATCAAAATGATTCAACCCTAAAAAGACTTGAATCTTTTAAACTGCCAGTAAGCCTGCAATTCGCTTCCGGTGAAAAGTATATCCTGGAAGCCGGAGCGGAAGGACTGCAAGATATTTCAGCGGAGACAATAGTACCGGGACCTCCGGGAGATCTTATATTAAATTCAATTCACAAAGAGACTGAACCGGCGATACCTCCCCCCGGTTGTAGTTGGCCTCTTGATAATCATGACAGCGTGAAATATGCAGTTATAGATATTTCATTTGATGTTACGAAAGATTCTTACTATGCGATTTTAGTGGAAGGTATTGGAATGGATTATGGGCTTATGCTTAATTCAGCTTTAGGTTATGTAGATTTTTTAGTCAGAAATAATAACGTACGGGGTTTTAACGCAATAATATACGGGCCAAAAGTGTCCCATTGCAAATGTGAAGGTGAACAAAAGTGGTCAAGATATCAGTCCTCCTTGCGCGCTTTTTTTATCGATAGCAATAATATTCCGGGGAACCGATGCAATTTGTCTCTGTCAATTAAATTTAATGACTTCTACTCTATTTTTGTTTTTTTTACATCCTTCAGGATTAAGCTGTTATCTGTTCCAAGGGGTTTTTATCTTTTCGAAAAAAACCTTTATACTTACGAAAAAGTAATTGAAGACCCTTTTTCAGAACCGGTTTATCTCAATGGAAATATTAAAGACGGGAATGGCGTTTTTGCGATTTGCCGAAGCAAAGAACTCAGGATCATATTACCATTTCCCTATATATTCTAAATATGCCATTGGATGTCCCTTATCGGCTTCCGGATTGAATCGGATAGAGAAAAAATTGCGGTTTCATAACCTGGCTTTACCGTTTGGTCATTAGATTTTGATGTTTCATACCTTCTTGGCAATATGGTATTGATTTATATCTTAATAAACCAAAAGTTTAATTCACAGTTAATGGTTATAAATTTTTCATGTTATTAAACTTTGAAAATGAAAGGACTATGAAAAAATCTCTATTATTTCTTTTCGTGTCATTTTTCTACACCGTATCAGCACAAAATGCCATAAGGATATGGGACTATCCTTATAAACCTGGTAGTGAAAAATGGAAATCTCTTAAATCTCATCAGGAAATGGTTAATATTTGTCAAATCCCTGAAGATGTGATTCATAAGTTGACTACAGAAGAATTAGTTAAAATTTGCCTTGACTACCCGCTATTTTTTACTCTTACTGCTTTTAATAATATGCAGGAAGGATTTGAGCAAAATAAAAGAGAATTTAATGGTTTTCTTGAGCTTTTCGGGCGCAACGATGCAGGAAAAGAACTGCTGAAACTATATTCTGAAATTAGTCCCGGTGAAGTGATGTCAAAGAAATCCGATCTTGATAAAGGGAATTTTAAGTTTCGGATTTTCTACCTGGAAATCCTTTTAGCCCAAAATGATTTATTAAGTGCATTAAGCAAGGAAGAGCAAAGAGTTCTTTTGAGCGAATGCCTGGATAAGACAATAGAAAAGAATGATGCAACGTATTCAAACTTTCAAATACAGACTACTTACCTAATAATGGCCAGGATATTGCTTCTTAACCAATTTAACGAATTTCTAGACAAATACCGATTAAATCAATCCAATTATGATTGGTTTATTTACAGCATAAAATTAACTGGAAGCAGTTTAATCAAAGAGATTGAAACGACGACCAGGAATTACCTATCAAAAACGATTTAGCTTTGAATCCAATGTTTTTATGTAAATAATGATTTTTTCTGTGCTTAAGAACCATATAAAAATGTGTTAATAGAAATTATTATGAAAAAGTATTTAGTTGTTCTATTTATACTATCGCTGTCAGCTAATAATATTTTCCTATCATATGGTCAGTATATTGAAGCTGATGTTACAACCCCAACTAATGTTTCGGTCGATGCGTCAAGATTTGATGAAGACAATTATGATGATTTTGATGCTTCAGAGATAGCCTACTATAATTGGTGGTGGACTTATGGTTATAACTGTAGAATTATCGCTAATTCCACTAATTACTATAATTGCCATGGGTATGCTTGGCATAATATTGAAGGAAGAATGGGACAATCAGACTTGCGCTGGATAAATGATATAGATTATGGCGGAAATCCGATCTATAATGTCACCAAGTACTATACCGGCATTAATAAAAGTTATACCGAGACTCAGACGGTTACAAATCATTTAAGAGTATCATATTTCCCTAGAGATCATTCTGCAGTAACAACAGAAGATCAGGATTCTGTAATCTCAAAATGGGCCTATGGACCTTTAGTAAAACATAAATTGGCTCAATGCCCCTTTTATAACAATTCAGAAATAAAGTACTATAAGCTCTGGC
>Ga0209201_1000533_pt1 | contig 52385 bp, 48 predicted proteins | sample AD_UKC055_MetaG_FD_184411 | JGI IMG/M metagenome (GOLD analysis project Ga0209201, IMG submission 184411) | Active sludge microbial communities of municipal wastewater-treating anaerobic digesters from USA - AD_UKC055_MetaG (SPAdes) (version 2) | ecosystem: Engineered > Bioreactor > Anaerobic >... | reverse complement strand
CGCTTTTTGCCCACATTGAACACATGCATTTTCCAAAAGATGATTCTGCAGGATGCTGAAGCCACAACGCTGTATAAGAAGATGCCCGCAATTTGCACAGTAGGTGTTTTCCCATTCGTCTCCAGGAACATTTCCGCTATAGACGTAATTCAGGCCTGCATCTTTCCCAATCCGGCAGGCGCGATGCAGGGAGGCAACCGGTGTCACTGTTCTGTCGAGCATTTTGAATTGCGGATGAAATCTGCTGATATGCCAGGGAGTCTCCACCCCTAAATTGGCGATAAATGAAGCAATTTCATTTAATTCCTCGTCTGTATCGTTCAATCCGGGAATGAGAAGCGTCGTGATTTCCAGCCAAATCCCCATCTGTTTCATTTTCTTTAAGCTGTCCAACACCGGGGAAAGTCTTCCGCTGCAATGTTTCTTATAAAAATCTTCCCGAAAAGACTTCAAATCCACATTCGCAGCACAAACATAAGGAGCAATGATATCGATAGCTTCAGTTGTCATGAACCCGTTCGTCACCAGAATGTTTCTCAATCCTCTTTCACAGGCGATCTTCGCTGTTTCAAAAACAGTTTCCAGATAAACCGTTGGCTCTGTATAAGTATAGGAAATCGTCTGGCAATGATTTCCTATGGCGCGCCTAACCATCGTTTCCGGATCCGTGTCTTCCCCCATAATCATCATCGTGGAAGAAGGCATCTGGGATATTTCTGAATTCTGGCAGAAACCGCAACGGAAATTGCAACCGACCGTAGCGACGGAATAGGAGAACGATCCCGGCAAAACATGAAAAAATGGTTTTTTTTCTATAGGATCAATATGCTCTGCAATCAGTGTCCCGAAAACCAGAGAATACAACTTCCCATTTTTATTTTCACGTACCCCACATAACCCGCGGCGACCCGTATGGATAATGCAGCGATGAGCACAAACTCCACACTGCACACGTTGATTCTCCAGTTTACAGTAAAGCAGCGCTTCTCGAATCATCCGTTACCCTTTCTAAGCATATTTCTTACCGTTTCCGGAACCGTCACGGACGCTCCTGCTTTTAAATCCAGCTTCGAAAGCAGGGGTTTTTGCAGCGTTCGATATGTATAGTAGACAGGAAAAACGATGCCGGCAAACGCACCCAAAGGATTATTCTTCATGGGAAACAATTCCTCCACTTCTGAAAAAATCCTGCAAAAGGGCACAGGAAGGCAAAGCACCGATCCCCAAGTAAGATGTGAATTGCCCATGATTTGGTTAACCATGAATTTCATTTCGCCAATCCCGAAGAAACGCATCGCTGAATCAGCAGGAACTCCCAAAAACTCCCGTATCGCCTGTTCTGTTCCAACAAAGGAATGCCTGTTGTAAAAACCGATAAAAACTCGTTTGCGGCTGACTCTGACGGCCTCTGCTATGGCTTTGTATGGATCGCCCATAATACCCGGTCGGAAGATGATCACGGTAACGTCATACTCATTGTCGGAAAAAGGAAGATTCTCAATATCTCCCTCAACCAGCTCACATTGAACGCCCAAATTCATGCGCGCTTTCGCCAACAAATCCGGGGATGCATCCAGGCCCGTGACCAGACACTTTTTCAGTTGAAATAATCTCGCAAGCTCTCCCGCTCCACAGCCTACGTGCAGCAAAGATTCGCCTGCCAAAGGCTTCACCATCTCAAGGACGATCGTCTCCTGACGCGAAGATATGAACTGACTGAATACTGTTTGCAAAGTTGCGGCTCCTGTATCGGTACAGACGAAAATGGCATCTAAATAATACCATTTTGGTCATTTCGAAAATACTTAATTCAGCCACCAATGTCGGACATATCTCGTGTACATTTTTTTCTGTGTTTGTCTGAACAATCCAGATCATGTTGCTTGGGCTTTAGGCGAATTGCCTGCCGAATCAGGTCTGATAATTCATCATCCCCACAACCGCGTTCGAGAGCCGCTTTTAAATCAACTTCTTCATCCTTTAAAAGACAGGCCCGAAGTTTACCGTCAGCCGTCAGACGCAATCTGTTGCAAGTCGCACAGAAATGATTACTGACCGGATTGATAAAACCAATTTCCCCAAAACCGCCTTTTATTTTATAGATGCGTGCCGGTCCATCGAATTTTTCTTTCTTACCGAATTGGGGTTCCAACTCAAAGTGTTCTTCGATTTGTTGGAGAAGCTGATCTGTAGAAAGAAAATTCTCTTTCTGATGTTCATAAACCTCACTAACTGGCATCATTTCAATAAACCGAATCTGAAAAGGTTTTTTCACAGCCCATTCCACAGCTTTCAGAACTTCGTCATCATTAATTCCATTGATCAAAACCGCATTGATTTTAATCGGAGAAAAACCTGCTTTTTCAGCAGCCGCAATCCCTCGAAAAACGTTCTCAATATCCCCCCCTCCGGTAATCTGAAAATATTTATCTTTATTGAGTGAATCCAGGCTGATATTGATTCTAGTTATTCCTGCACGATAAATATCTTCCGCATATTGCTCCAGCAAAATACCGTTGGTCGTAAGGCTGATGTCCTGAAGGCCTGCTATTTTTCTCAACTCCGTTGCGAATTCTACAAAGCCTCGTCGAACCAGGGGTTCGCCGCCAGTTAACCTGATCTTGATAAATCCAAGCTTAACGGACTGATAAACGACACGGATAATGTCCTCATACCGCAAAATGTCGTAATGACCTTTGAGAGAAATTCCTTCTTTTGGACGGCAATACGTGCAGCGCAGATTGCAGCGATCAGTTATGGAAACCCTCAAATAATTAATTTCCCGATCATAGACATCAAGCATGCGTAAAAATATTTCCTTTCCTTGAAGGACCGTCATTGACTAGCATAAGTCATCCAATAACACAATGTTTGGCCCATAATTCGGGTTTTCCCTTTTCCTTCTCTATGTAATCTTCTTTCTTCATACAATGAAATATGTTTCTTGACAGGACATTTCATCTCGATTAGAAAAGAGCCAGATTATAGAAATACTTCGTTCTGTGGGCATATACGCTTAATGAAATACTGTTAAGAATTATCAGGAGAATTTATGGATAAGATACCAATTACAAAAGAAGGATTCGAAAAATTAAAAAAGGAGTTGGATTTCATTAAAAACATCTCCATTCCTGAAAATGTTCGTGATATCGAAGTTGCACGTGCGCATGGAGACCTTTCCGAAAATGCAGAATACACCGCAGCAAAGGAACGTCAGTCATATCTATACGGGAAATCACAGGAAATTGAAAACAATCTCGCTTCATGCAACGTCATCACCTTATCGGGAAAAGTCACTGGAAAAGTTGTTTTTGGATGCTATGTGACCATAGCCGACACAGACGGCGGAGAGGAAATCAAATATCAGTTGGTTGGCCCCTTTGAATCAGACATTAATCAAAATAAAATATCCGTAACTTCGCCAATCGGTAAAGCATTGATTGGAAAAAGCATTGATAATGAAATTGTCGTAAAAACTCCTGGGGGAACGCGAAATTTTCAGATCGTTGATATTTCTGCCAAATAAAAAAGCACCTGCAATAAGGAAAAAAAAAGGCAGCTCCTGTTCAAAGCTGCCTTTTCCTTTTTCTGGATATTTCACATTGGCATGGATTTTTCCGATACACTGATCCTGTTTATGGCTCTCGCCAGGGACAAACGAACTTTTTCATAGTCATCATGCTCTTTTGTTAACTGAGCCAAAGCGGCCTCCGCCTTTTCTTTTGCTCTTTGCGCTCTATCCCTGTCTATGGCATCTGACCGCTCAGCTGTCTCGATCAATACCGTAACTTTACTTGCCGTTACTTCTGCATATCCGGTATTGACGGCATAATTCGTTTTTTTACCATCCAGCAGGTAATAAAGTTCTCCAATGTCCACAGATGTTAAAAAAGGCTCGTGTCCTCGTAAAACACCAAATTCGCCTTCGGTTCCTGGAATCGTCACTTCATCTACTTTTCCGGAATAAACAATTTTCTCCGGTGTAACTACTTCAAGAATTAATTCTTCAGCCATTACATGCCTCGCTTATCAGGATAGCTTTTGCGCTTTTTCTATCGCTTCTTCTATGCCGCCAACCATGTAGAAAGCCTGCTCCGGCAAATCGTCATGTTTTCCTTCAAGAATTTCTTTGAATCCTCTTACTGTGTCAGGAACGGAAACAAACTTGCCTTCGGTTCCTGTAAATTGAGCTGCGACAAAGAATGGCTGCGATAGGAATCTTTGAATTTTTCTTGCCCTGCTAACGGTCAATTTGTCAGATTCCGAAAGTTCATCCATACCCAGAATGGCAATAATATCCTGAAGATCCTTATATTTCTGGAGAGTCACCTGAACCTGACGAGCTACCTGATAATGCTCCTGCCCGATCACGTTCGGATCAAGAATACGGGAGGTCGAATCCAGCGGATCCACGGCAGGATAAATACCTAGTTCTGCAATCGGACGGGACAAAACGACTGTTCCATCCAAATGGGCAAATGTTGTTGCCGGTGCAGGGTCGGTTAAGTCGTCAGCGGGAACGTATACGCACTGAACAGCTGTAATGGACCCCTTATTTGTTGATGTAATTCTTTCCTGCAATTCCCCAAGATCGCATGCAAGGGTAGGCTGGTAACCGACCGCCGAAGGCATACGCCCCAGCAGAGCAGAAACTTCAGAACCTGCCTGCGTGAATCGGAAGATATTGTCAACAAACAAGAGCACGTCCTGACCTTCCACATCACGGAAATACTCTGCGTTGGCCAGAGCCGTTAGAGAAATTCTTGCACGGGCTCCGGGGGGTTCCGTCATCTGTCCGTAAATCAAAGCTGCCTGTTTAATAACTCCGGATTCTAGCATTTCACGGTACAGGTCATTTCCTTCACGGGTTCTTTCTCCGACGCCTGCGAAGACGGATATTCCACCGTGATGCATGGCGATATTATGGATCATTTCCATCATAACGACTGTTTTCCCTACGCCTGCTCCACCGAACATTCCCATTTTTCCTCCACGCGGAAATGGGACCAACAGATCAATAACTTTTACGCCTGTTTCCAAAACATGCACGGACGTGTCCTGCTCAAGAAAAGTTGGTGAAAGTCTATGAATAGGCATTTTAGTATCGGCATTGATGGGCCCTAAGCCATCCACGGGACGACCCACAACGTTCTGAATTCTACCAAGGCAGGATTTGCCGACGGGAACAGTAATCGCCGCTCCCGTATCTTTGCATTGCATGCCGCGGACCAAACCATCCGTAACATCCATGGCGATACAACGGACAACGTTGTCTCCCAAATGCTGCGCCACTTCGACAACCAGGTTATCTTCATTGTCGTTAATCGCAGGGTTAGTAATTAAAATTGCATTTAAAATGCTGGGAAGTTTCCCCTCTTCAAAAGCAACGTCAACAACGGGACCAATAACCTGAACAATTTTTCCGATATTCATAACTATCTCCTTACCAATAGTCGCATTAATATATTTTACATGCGGCACATCGCCACAGAAAAATTAACCCTTCGCCAAAGCCTCAGTACCACCGACAATATCCATCAACTCGGCCGTGATTGCTGCCTGTCTTGCCTTATTCATCTTCAGAGTCAAACTACTGATCAGTTCTTCACAATTGCTTGTTGCATTATCCATTGCCGCCATTCTTGCGCCATTTTCACCTGCAGATGTTTCCAGCAGTGCCCGGTAAACAAGAACATGCACGTACATCGGCAAAAGCTTGTGCAGTAGCACTTCATCGGACGGCTCATACGTATAATCCAGTCGTTTATCACCTTCAACGTCTGCCTCTTGACCGATGGAGGGTAATGGAAACAAGCGAACCACACTCGGCTTCTGGACGGATACATTCATAAACTGATTGTAGATCAGATATAGTTCGTCGTACTCTTCCTTGACGAAAGGCGTAATGACTTCATCTGCAATCGAAACCGCCAGCGTCATGTCAAATTTACTCAATACATCCGTTTTTTGCGCAACGATATTGGCTTTCTTTCGGAAAAAATCTCTACCTTTCCTTCCGACATTGATGAGACCGACTTCTTTGCCTTCCTTCGTCTTCTCTTTGATGAATTTTTCCGTCGCCTTGATCAAGTTTGTATTGAAGCCTCCGCAAAGCCCACGGTCGGATGTCATGCAGATTACACGAATCTTCTTGGGATCGCGAACGGCAAGCAATGGATGAGATGAACTATCCACACGCAATGCCACGCTATTGAGAACATCCATAAATTTGCCAGCGTAAGGCCGGAAATTTTCCATCCTTAATTGCGCCGACTTAAATTTTGACGCCGCTACCATGTTCATGGCTCGAGTGATTTGCTTCGTCTTTTGAACCGCAGTTACTTTTCTTTTTATGTCTTTAAGCGAGGCCACAGATAATTCTCCTCAACTGTTTATTTTTACTTTATTCGGCTACAAACACAGATTCAAAGGACGTCAATATGTCCTTCATCTTCTTTTCCAGTTCGGGTGAAATCACCTTTTTATCTTCAATTTCTTTCAGAATATCTGTGTGTTTACTTTCCACGAAACTCAACAACTGCTTTTCGTATGACTGAACTTTACTTACGTCGACTTTATCAATAAATCCTCTTGTTCCTGCAAACAGCACCACAATTTCCTGCCCCAGCGACATCGGCTGATACTGAGGTTGCTTCAGCAATTCAACAAGACGTACCCCTCGATCCAACTGCGCCTGTGTAGATTTGTCCAAATCTGATCCGAACTGCGCAAAAGCCGCCAGTTCTCGATACTGAGCAAGATCCAGTTTTAAAGTTCCAGCAACCTGCTTCATGGCTTTTACCTGTGCAGCACCACCAACGCGGGATACTGACAAACCAACGTTGATCGCCGGTCGGATGCCGGAGAAAAACAAACTTGGCTCTAAGTAGACCTGTCCATCGGTAATAGAAATAACATTCGTGGGAATGTAAGCTGAAACGTCACCCGCCTGTGTTTCAATAATGGGCAGGGCTGTAAGTGAACCGCCACCCAACTCCTTGCTGACGCGTGCTGACCTTTCCAGCAGGCGGGAATGATTATAGAAAATATCACCAGGATAGGCTTCACGTCCGGGCGGACGACGGAGTAGGAGCGAAATCTGTCGATACGCGACTGCCTGCTTGGACAAATCATCATAAATGATCAATGCATCCTGGCTCTTATCTCGGAAATATTCACCAATACTGCATCCGGCATACGCGGCGATATACTGAAGAGTTGCAGGATCGGAGGCACAGCCAGCGACAATGCACGTGTAAGAAAGCGCATCATTTTGTTTCAGTCTTTCTACCACCTGTGCTACCGTTGATTTTTTCTGTCCAATGGCTACGTAGATACATTTCACGCCCGTATTTTTCTGCCGAATGATGGCATCAACACAAATTGCGGTTTTACCAATCTGGCGATCTCCAATGACAAGCTCTCTCTGCCCTCGTCCAATCGGAGTCATGGCATCAATTGCTTTCAGCCCTGTATACATGGGTTCATTAACGGGCTGGCGTGCGATCACACCGGGTGCAACCATTTCAATACGGCGGAATTCTTTCGCATTAATTGGTCCTTTGCCGTCCAGAGGAGCACCCGTTGCATCAATAACACGGCCAAGTAATTCTTCACCGACGGGCACCTGAGCAATCTTTCCCGTTCTTTTTACAATATCGCCTTCTTTAATGTGGGTTACCTCTCCAAGAACGGCAACACCAACGTTATCGGCTTCCAGGTTGAGAACCATCCCTAAAATGCCCCCCGGAAACTCAAGAAGTTCCATGACCATGGCGTTTTGCACACCGTATACTCGCGCAATACCGTCGCCGACGGACAAGACTGTCCCTGTTTCGCTTATGTCCAGCTTTTTTTCATAGCTCTTAATTTGCTCAGAAATGATTTGACTGATTTCTTCCGCCCTGATTGCTTCCATGTCTTATCTTGCCTCCCCTAAGAGAATCCTCATATTATTCAATTGGTTTTTGATGCTGCCGTCATAAAGAGTATCACCAACGCCAATAACAATACCACCCAACAGGTTCTTGTCATCTTCCAATGTCACTTCAATTTCCTGTCCTGTCATTTTTTTCAGATTTTCTACAATATATTTTTGCAGATCATCGGAAAGAGGAAAAGCTGTCTTTAATGTCACACGGACTTTCTTAAGCGTCTCATCCATCAACAGTCGGTAGCAGATTTCAATATCCGGCAAAACGTTAATCCTGTTTTTGTCCGTAAGCAGTTTCAGAAAATTTACCGTCATTGGAGAAAGTGAAAGCTTGCCGATAATCTGTTCCAGCACTTTCTTTTTCACGTCCTGTTCAAAAATCGGATTGGCCAAGAAACTTTCTAAATCCTTGTTTTGCGTGACAATTGAAGAAAAGCTATGGAGTTCATTATAATATTGCTCCAGTTTTTTTTCTTCCTCGGCAATCTCAAAAAATGCGCGAGCATAGCGTTTTGAAATATTGCTGATCAATGTTTGGTCACCACCTTATCCATGTATTCCTTGACCATGTTTTCATGGTCTTTTGCCGTAATATTCTTTTTTAAGATTTCTTCCGCCATCGAAACAGAGAGCGCTACCGCCTCACTGCGCAGCTGTCCGGAAGCTTTTTTCAATTCCTGCTCCAAGCGCGCCTGCGCGTCCTCTTTCATCTTCAACGCCACCTTTTCCGCATCTTCAATCAACTTTTGCTTTTCCACGACACCTTGAGCTTTAATCATTTCAAAAATGCCGTCAATTTCAAGAGAGGCCTTATCGATCTTTTCTGCGTATTCCCGATACTGTTTTTCAGCTTCAGCTTTCTGAATACTTGCATTTTCTAAAGACTCCTTGATCTCCTGACGACGCCCGCCGAAAAAGGTTTTCATTTTCGGCACTAAGAGCCAACCCAAGAAAACGAGAATAATGGTTGTATTCAATGCCTTCCAACCAAAATCCTTTAGTTGTGTCGGCGATACGCCATGGTGTTCTCCTTCAGCGCCTCCCGAAGCATAAACCACACCGACACATAAAAGCACCATGAGGAGCGACAGAATAAGTGAAATGTAGAATGACCGTTTTGAAGATTTCATTGCACTTTCCTCCCCAGCACTTTTTCAGCAATTTCCAGTGAAAGCTGACGAGACTGACCTGTCAAAATATTCCGAGCCGCCTGCATTTCCGTATCCATTTTTTTCTGGGCTTCCTGAGCCATCAATGGAATTTCATTGCGGACGGCATCGACAATACTTTTGGCCTGCTTTGCACCCTCGGCAACAATTTCTTTCTTTAAATCAGAACCTTTTGCCTTAGCGTTTGTCAGCTTTTCATCATATTCGGCCGCTTTTTTATCAACCGATTCCTTAAAAAGCTTGATCTCATTTTCAAGCTCATTGAGCTGCTTTTTCCGCCGGTCAATAATGGATAAAATGGGCTTGAAAAGAAGATTGTTAAGAATAAAAATTAAAGCCAAGAATATGGCCATCTGAACAAAAAGCGTAAAATCTGGAATTACGGTAACCACAGCTTACCTCGCCTTTTTTTTCATTACATCTGATATTTTATTTTCACCTTAATGAAAAAGGTGAATTTATTCTTTCCTTGCTTCAGCCTTTTTTGCACCCTGTGATGAAGGGTTCCAGTAGCGAAGACGAGTGGTTACTAATCATACACCCGTTTTGTTGTCAAGCTTTTTTATGACCGACGGTCTGATTTTGTGAAAGCCAATAATAATCCATAATATTAAGTCATTAAATGTATTATTCCGAAGGAAAAGAAATATTTTTTTGTTCCCGAATTTCAGACATTCGCGACTGGCCATCAAAAACCGCTCCTTCTTCCATGACAAATATCGGAGTTCGTACTTCACCTAATAATTTTCCTGTGGAATGTATACTGATTTTTTGCTTGATTTCCAGAGTTCCCTGAACTTCTCCACCGATGGAAACATTATCCACCTTAATGTTTGCTTTTACCAGCGCACCCTGACCAATATCCACAGAACCCTGGCCAAAAATTTCACCCTGAAAATCGCCATCAATCCGAACATTGCCGGTAAAAATCAACTTACCGTTGAATTCAGCCCCCTTCCCTAAAAAAGCCTTCGTGTCGTCATGCTTCTTTTTTTCCCACATATTCGAACTCCCTGAAGAACATTTTGATTTTCCGTCAACGCAACAATAGAAATCTGCGCACACTCACATTCATCAGCAATCCTATGGAGGCCAAAAGAGAAACCATGGCTGACCCTCCATAACTGATAAAAGGCATGGGAATTCCGACAACCGGCAGCAATCCCAGGACCATTCCCATATTAATCGTCATTTGCCAGGCAATCAGAGCGGTAATGCCGAACGATAGCATTGTGCCCAATAAATCCTTAGAATGCAAGGCGATTTTAAATCCCCAAATAATCAAAGACAGAAACAGGGCCACAAGGACCAGCCCGCCTACAAAACCCCACTCCTCGGCAAAAACGGAAAAAACAAAATCCGTCTGCTGTTCCGGAAGGTACTTTAACTGGGTTTGCGAGCCCTTTAAAAAGCCCTTGCCCACAAAGCCCCCGGAGCCAATGGCAATCATGGATTGAATAATGTGGTAACCGGTCCCCAGAGGATCACTTTCTGGAGAAAGAAACGTGAAGAGGCGATTTTTTTGATAATCTTTCAAAAAATGCCAAGCCACCGGCATCATCACCACAGCACTGACTACGGCAATGGTTACGGATTTCCAATTCATACCAATAAAGAGAATCATTGAAGCTGAGATAATCGCAATAATGAGAGCTGTCCCCAAATCCGGCTGTTTCAAAATCAGCACAAAAGGAATAATGACCATGATAAAAGGAATCAATAATTCTTTAAGCAAATAGGGTTCATTCGATTTGTGATCATCAAAATATCGAGCCAGGGCAATGATAATGCTTAGTTTCATCAGTTCGGACGGCTGAAACAAGAAAAATCCGAAATGGATCCAACGTTGAGCACCATTGGCTGTATGACCGAAAACAACAACGTAGACCAAGGAAAAAAGTGAAACCGCATAAATGATATAGGCGGCATGATTTATGGCATGGTAATCGATCAGAAAAGCGACGACCATGAATAGCAAACCAACTGCAATCCACTGCAACTGCTTCAGGTACAAAGGAGAAACATCACTCATGGTGCTAAATCCGGTGGAATAAATATTGATAATACCAATAGAACAAATCGCCAAAACCAAGGCAAGCAACGTCCAATCAAAATTCTGAAATATGCGCCGGTCATACTTTAAAAAAATCATTTTCTTCCTTCTTCCATCCCCAAACCGTCGAGTGATTTATTCAATCATGAGTCAGTTACGGTCGGCTGCCGCAGCGGCAGATTTTTAGCTTTTTTTCCATCAAAATAGGCATTCAGAATCTTTTGGGCAATGGGCGCGGCCACCGCGCCACCGCCACCGGCATTTTCAGCAACCACCGCAACCGCAATTTCGGGGTTTTTCATCGGAGCATAACAAACAAATAATGCATGATCTTTATGAAACGCCGTAATTTTTTGCGCACGACGGGCCTTTTCATTCTGAGGCAATCCAATCACTTGTGACGTCCCCGTTTTACCGCAAACATCCGTGTAAGGCCGACGAGCCGCCTTGCCGGTTCCACCCGGTTCGTTGACCACACCCCAAAGCGCACGATTTAATACGGCGATCGTTTGCTTATGCAACTGAATCGCTCCTTTCTTCTCGGGAACAAATTCTTTTACGACACTTCCATCAGGCATAACGATCCGGGAAACAAGACGCGGTCGCCATAGGGTACCTCCGTTGGCCAGAGCGGCATACGCTCTCACCAGTTGCAGCGGCGTTGTCAGATTAAAACCCTGACCAATCGAGATGGAAATGGTCTCGCCAATCTGCCAGGGTTGTTTCATCCGTGCCAATTTCCATTCCCGTGTGGGAACCAGGCCTTTTTTTTCAGAAGCCAGATCAATCCCCGTCACATCACCCAAACCAAATCTTTTCGCATACTCGGCAATTTTATCTACTCCCAGCATCTTTCCCACCGTGTAAAAATAGACGTCGCACGACCCGACCAATGCCTGATGCAGATTCACCGACCCGTGTCCATGTTTGTTCCAACAGCGAAAAACCCGGTTCCCCAAAGTAAAAGACCCATTACAGGATATTCGTGTAGAAGGTGTAATAATTCCTTCTTCCAGGGCGGCGGCAGCCACGATCAATTTGTAGGTTGAACCGGGTGGATACTGTCCGGAGATGGCTCTGTTCGATAAAGGAGTCAGGGGATTTTTTTGCAGTTTCTGCCACTGCTCGCGATCAATGCCGTTGCAAAACAGGTTGGGATCAAAAGAAGGCAAACTGACCATGGCGAGAATTGAACCGTCCCGCGGGTCCATCACAACCGCTGATCCTGTAAAACCGGAAAAGGCTTCCCATGCGGCCTTCTGCAATCTGGCATCTATCGTCAGCACAACATTGGATCCGGACAGCGGATCAATGCGCCCCAAATTTTTTATCACCTTCCCAAACGCATTCACTTCAACCAGTTCATTGCCGCGACGGCCACGAATATAGGAATCAAACATTTTTTCAATGCCATACTTGCCTGTAATATCTCCGGACACATAGTCTTCACCTGACTTCTCCAGTTCCTCCTTGCTCACTTCTCCTGTATAGCCGATAATCGGGGCGGTAATCTCCCCATCTAGATAAATCCGGATCGGCGTCACATCCACATAAACTCCAGGCAGATCAACAGCGTTTGTTTCCACCAGGGCAATTTTTTCCATGCTGACATTTTTTTCCAGACGCACCGGCAGATAAGGTTTAACGGTTTTGGGAAAAGGATTTCCGGAAGAAAATCCCAGAGATCTCGTTTCATAAATGTTTTTAATTTTCTGCAAAAGCATATCAGGATTAACGCCTTTGGTCGGCATGTACAACACATCAAACGACGGGCGATTGTCCACCAGAACCGAACCGTTGCGATCCATCACCAAACCACGAATCGGTTGAATATTGCGAAAACGGACAGCATTGCTTTCCGAACGGAGCTTCAATTCATCCCCCTTGATCATCTGCAAATACCAGAGGCGAACCAGCAAAACCGTCAGGGCAAGCACCAGCAGCACGACAACAATTTTAAGCTTTTGTTGGAAATCCGCCGGCGCCGGTCCGTTGCCGAGATTGAACTGTCTTTCCATACATCAATCCTTCCCATTTCCGAAGAACAGAGAAAAAACCCACCGAAAGAACGCCGACCAGCAGGATTTGCGGCACAAAAACGTTGAGAATACTGTCTATCCTATCGATATCATAAACATAATAAAAGAATAACCAAAGCGTCAGCGATTCGACAAGAGCGCAAAACAGGCTAAATAAGGCGATGAGGTACATTTTTCCCGCTGCGATCCGCAAAGAAACAAAAAAAGAAAGCAAGAACATCAGCAAATAAATCGAAGTAAAGAGACCCAGAACAGGCCCTGCGGATACACAGTCAAAAACAAACCCCATCATAAACGCCAGCATTCCTCCCGGCAAGAGATCCATTCGAAAACCGGCATAAATCACAGCAATCAGTGACAGCTCCAGAGTGAGTCGTCCGGAGAAAAAAATATCTGCCAGCGTCGTCTGCAAAACAACCAGTCCGATAGCAGCAAAAGGCAATAATGCATAATAAATCATTTTACAGGTTTTTTCCCCTGAAATGCGACCCGTTGTTCGGCAGCCACAACCAGGATTTCCTCCAGAGTGGAAAAATTCACAAAAGGGATGACTCGGATTTGCAGAAACAAACCGACATCTCCATGGTCAACGCTGCTGACCCGGCCGACCAGCAATCCCTTGGGAAAGATATTGCTCAAACCGGATGTCATAATCAAATCACCCGGTTTGACGTCATCTATCTTCGAGATGTATCGAACCGTGCAACCACGCGCGCCTGCGCCGCGCGCAATTCCGTGGGCACGAGTTCTTTGCACCAGAACATCTACATTGGAATTCTCATCACTCAGCAGAAGCACCCGGGAAGTGTGAAAGGAAACATCCGTCAACCTGCCGACCACTCCGGGCTGGGCAATCACCGCCATGCCCGACGCCAGCCCGGAGGAGCTGCCCTTATCAATCCAGAGCGATTTTAAAAGGGCCGCCTGTTCCCGGCCGATGACCCGGGCAGCAATGAATTTGAACGGATATTCATTTTGCAAAGACAGAAGCTTCTGTAATCTTTGTGATTCCAGATAACCTTCTTTGTAAAGCATCAATTCCGTCTGAAGTCCGGAAATTTCTTTTTTTAAATGACGGTTTTCTTCCGTGAGACCCACCAGGTAAATGTAGCGCTTCCAGGCATTTTCAACACCTTCCACAAGGCTGATGAACACCTTCTGCACCGGCGCCGCCGCCTCCAGTACAAGATTTTTCACGATGCACGCGCCGGAATTCCGGGTCAAACTATAAGAAAGCAGAACGATAGCGGCAACAACCAGAGCACCGACAAAGATGACCGTCCGATAGTTCTTGAAAAACATTTTTTTCCTAAAATCTTGTATCTTACGCCGGAAAAAACCGGTTCAACCGTCTCTCAAACCTGAATGGTGACTTCCTTGAGCACATCCAACTGATCCAGAGCCATGCCCGCGCCGCGGGCGACAGCGGACAAGGGATCGTCGGCAATGGTGACAGGCAAACCGGTTTCTTCCCGAACCAGAACATCGATATTTTTCAGCAGGGCACCGCCGCCCGTTAAGACAATGCCTCGGTCAACAATATCTCCGGCCAACTCCGGCGGAGCATTTTCCAGAGCATCTTTGATGGCATCAACAATCAGCGTCACCGGTTCCAGAATCGCTTCACGGATTTCTTCGGAGTTGGTTTCGATGGTTTTGGGAATGCCGGAAATCAAATCGCGTCCTTTAACGTCTATCGTCTTAATTTCATTCATTGGATAAGCGCACCCGATTTCTGTTTTAATGATTTCCGCGGTTCTCTCGCCTATCAGCAGGCTGTATTTTCGCTTCATGTACTGGACAATCTCTTCATCAATCTTATCGCCCGCTACACGCGCCGACTTGGAATAGACAATGCCAGACAAGGAAATCACCGCAACTTCCGTGGTGCCGCCGCCAATGTCCACTACCATGGAACTTGTCGGCTCGGCAATGGGAAGCCCCGAACCGATGGCTGCCGCCATGGGCTCTTCAATCAGATAAATTTCACGGGCGCCGGCCGACGCAACCGTCTCCCGTACGGCACGCCGTTCAACCTGCGTGATCCCCGAGGGAACCGAAACGATAATTCTTGGACGCACGAGTGATTTCCGGTTGTGAACCGATAAGATAAAATGCTTCAGCATTTCTTCCGTTGTGTCAAAATCCGCAATCACACCGTCGCGCATGGGCCGAATCGCAACAATATTGCCGGGAGTTCTTCCTAGCATGCTTTTGGCTTCATTGCCAACCGCCAGGACTTTTTTCATGCCCCGGTGATCCTTATGCACGGCAACGACGGATGGTTCGTTCAAAACGATGCCCTTTCCCTTGACATAAACCAGAGTATTGGCGGTTCCCAGGTCAATGGCCAAATCGTTTGAAAACTTACCCAAAATATAATCGAACAGCATGTATCCTCCTGTTTTTCTTAAAAAAATAGAACGTATTTCTACATTGGGCGGTGTATAACGTATTTCATCCGGCTAATCAACGCATTTTTAAAATGTATTTGCAATTTGTATATGACTGTATTACTAGGGGCCGAATTGAGCTTGGCTTGATATTACATACGCTTAAAAGGGGTGACAATATGCTGGAATTCTTCCGCAAACATGCGCGAGGCTGGTTCATGCTTGTTTTTATGGCTATCATCATCTTTGTATTTGTTCTTTATTTCGGAACGGATCGGGGATCGCGAACCGCCAGCGCACTGGCCGTGATGGACGGCAAAATTATCAGTGAAACCGAATACCACAATGAATATTCAAAAATGATGGATATGATCAAAGCTCGATACGGAAGCGCTTTGACTGAGGACATGATCAAGAAAATGGATCTGAAGAAAGCGGCCTACGATAACCTGATTAACCGCCAGATCATCATTGCCAAAGCCGGAGATCTGAAACTTCAGGTGACGGATGACGAGTTACGACAGGCCATTATGAAAATCCCCGCATTGCAGACAGACGGGAAATTTGACATAAGTAAATATAAGCAATTATTGCGATATAACAGAATGACCGCTGAAGATTTTGAAGCCGGACAAAAAATCAGTCTGGCAGCGGGTAAAATCGAAAGCATCATTCGAGAAGGCATCAAAGTCTCCGACCAAGAAGTGCTGGATTTATACACCTTACAGAATCAGAAAATCAACCTTCGTTTTGTTCAGATTACCGGCGCCGATATGGCCCGGCGGGTCAATCTCACCACCAGCGACCTGGAAAATTACCTCAAGAAAAACAACAATGCTTTTCGCATTCCCGATCAGGTCAAAATCAAATATCTTCACTTCGGGGCAGAAATGTTTGCATCCGGAGAAATCCCACCATCAGAGATTCGCGATTATTATGACCGCCGCAAGGACCATTACAAGGACAAAAGTGGCAAGCCTCTAGGCCTGGTCCAAGCTTCACCAGAAATCATTCGCGAGATCAGGAAAAACCAGGGAATGCAAACCGCTTTTACAGAAGCAAAAAAAGCGCATGACACGATTTATCAGGAACAGAATTTTGATCAATATGCCGCAAAGCACCATCTGAACATAAAAACCGCTGATTTTTTCACTTTGAACAACCCACCGCCGGCACTGGCTTCCATAAAGGATTTACCTATGCAACTGGCAGGACTCGAAAAGAAAGACATCAGCAAGGTTCTGACCGCCGGCGACGGTTATTTCCTGCTCTACGTGGAAGATAAAAAATCCGCCTACACCCCGCCATTGAAATCCATTGAAAACGATGTACGTCAGCAATACATCCGGGAGGAACAGGACAGGCTCGCTACCACAGAGGCAGCGGCACTGATGGACAAATTGAAAAAAGGGGAAAGTCTGGACAAACTGGCTACCGAAAAAAGCTTGCACATTCAAGAAACCGGATGGTTCCAGCCCGGCGGTGAGATTCCGAAAATCGGATCTTCTCCGGACGCCATGGAAATGCTCCTGACCGTTTCCCTGAACAAGCCGTATCCGGAAAAGCCTTTGAAAATCAATAACATTCAATTCATTTTCAAGCTTCAGGAAACAAGCAGCCTGGACATGAAAGATTTTGAAGCAAAAAAAGAACTTTACAGAAACGTCGCGATAAACCTCAAAAGAGAAGAAATCATGAAATCTTGGTTGGAAGGCAACAAGACCGCGATGATTCAGGAAAAACGTTTGAAAATCAATAAGGAACTGAAGGATTTATAAGGGCCGGTGTCAGGTTCGACACTTTTCCGTCCAAGTCTGTGCGCGCTGCCGGGCGCACAGATAAAAAGGGAGAAACAAGCATGTTTCTCCCTTTTTATTTTGGTGGAGATGAGCAGGATCGAACTGCTGGCCTCTTGAATGCCATTCAAGCGCTCTCCCAGCTGAGCTACACCCCCGTAAATACGCTTTCCAAAAAGCGAGCAACCATTAACATGCAAATTCGGAACTTGTCAATAGATTTTCTCTTGACATTTCATCGTCCTTCGATAATACTGCGCACCGCGCCGGAGTGGTGAAACTGGTAGACGCACGGGACTCAAAATCCCGCGGGCTCACGCCCATCTCGGTTCGATTCCGAGCTCCGGCACCAGAATAAAATCAAAGGGCTTATGGATACTCCACAACATCCGGAAGCCCTTCGTTTTTTTCTGGTTTCTGAAGGGTCAAGAAAAATCACTCCTTTTCGTCAATATCTTCCAGAATTATCCGCTTGACAAGCGCCTCTAGTCCTCCGTATAAAATCAGCGAGAAAAAAGATGACAGCGAGGAATGACCGAACTCGGGCAAATGGAAAGGGAAATGCAAGTGAAAAAAATCAACAGAGTATTGGTGGCCAACCGTGGAGAAATCGCTCTGCGTATCATCCGGACCGTTAAGGAAATGGGTTTGGATGCCGTGGCTGTTTATGAAAAGCCGGACAACGAAGCCTATTTTCTACGTTTCGCCGATCAGGCCATTCTGATCGGTGACGGACCCCGAAAGGATTATTTGAACATCGACAAAATCATCTGGGCAGCCCAAAAAGCAGGGGCAGACGCTATTCATCCCGGCTATGGCTTCCTTTCCGAAAACCCCGAACTGGCGGCAGCCTGCGAGGCATCAGGGATAACATTTATCGGACCGCCGCCCCGGGTCATCCGGAACTTGGGCAACAAAGTTGTCGCCCGGGATATCATGCAAAAGGCCGACATTCCTTTTGTGCCGGGAACCGGAGCGCTTGCCCCCGATGAGGAAGGCATCCGCGAAGCCCTCGCTTTCGGCAGTCGCCACGGCTATCCGATCATGTTTAAAGCACTGGCCGGTGGCGGCGGAAGGGGCATCCGGAAAATCACCAGTGAGGAAGAACTTCGAACCCAGCTTCCGCAGGCACGCTCCGAAGCCCGCTCCGCTTTTGGCGATGACCGTATTTACATCGAAAAGTGCGTCGAATCACCGCGTCACATCGAGGTTCAGATTTTGGCCGACGAATACGGACAAATCATGCATCTAGGCACCAGAGACTGTTCCATTCAACGACGCCATCAGAAACTTCTGGAAATTGCCCCCGCCGACCTGCCGAAAAATGTTTTGGACAACATGCACTTGACGGCCGTCCGGGCAGCACGCCAGGCGGGTTATATTAACGCCGGCACCGTGGAATTCCTGGTTGATCCCCAAAGCCATCAATTCTGGTTTATGGAAGTGAACACCCGTCTTCAGGTGGAGCATACCGTCACCGAAATTCTCACGGGGATCGACATTATCCGCCAGCAGATTCTCCTGGCGCAAGGCGAAAAGCTGGAAATTCCGGAAGAGCGTATTCATTTTGTCGGCAAAGCCATCCAGGTTCGCGTCAACGCTGAAGATCCAAAAAACAACTTTCTGCCTGAAGGCGGCAAGCGAGTGGAAGTTTACCAATCCCCCGGCGGACCGGAAATCCGCCTTGATGGCATCGTCTATCAGGGTTATAAGATCCCCACCGAATATGACTCGCTCCTGGTCAAACTCACCGTCCGCGGCTACTCTTGGGAACAAACGATCCAGCGCCTGAAACGCGCGCTTAAGGATTTTCTCATTGTCGGACCGAAAACCACCATTCCTTTCTATCTGGCCATTTGCGACGATAAGGATTTCCGTGCTGGAAAGTTTACCACCAGCTATCTGGATTTGCATCCGGAATTGTTTCAATATCCCGATACAGAAAGGGAAATCGCCAAACTCTCGAGACTGATCGCGGAGATTCACGCCAAGAAGATGAACCCTTACGCCTACTAACAGGCATGGACCACCGGAATTTGAGGAGAAAAACAACGATGAAGTTTGAGACAGAAGGAAGAATATCGCCCCAGGAGCTTAAGCAAAACGGCGTTCGGCATGTTTTGGATAAAATGCGCCAACAGGAAGGATTTTACGTCACCAACACGGAGCGCGACCTGTCGCAGTCGGATTTTAAAAACCGCATTTTGCCGCACACACAAATCCTGGTCGCGCCGGAGCGAAACGCATCCGGATTCTTTTCCCTGGAAATTACCGGCGGCGCGTCCGTCCATGTCGATATGCTGCGCAAGCAAATCAATCCTCTGGAAAAACTGGAAGTTCTGTCCCGTCATATGCCGGATACGCTTTTTCAAACGCTATGCCGGGGCATCAATCTGTTCGGCTATCGCCCTTATCCGGAAAATGTTATTCGTCTGACCGTGGAAACCTTTGCGCGATATGTCCACGTCTGGCGCGTCTTTGACTTTTTGAACCACATTCCCAACATGATTCCCGTTTATGAAGAAGTTCAAAAGGCGGGACGGATTCTGGAGGCGGCCATTTGCTTTTCCACGGGCCCGGAGCACACCAACGAATTTTATTTAAAGAAAGTAAAAGAAATTCTTGATGTTACAGGTTCGGAAATTCTTCTGGCCATCAAGAATCACGGCGGATTGGGAACCCCCCGGCGCATCGGCGAACTGGTAAAGGCCATTTTGCAAAAGTATCCTGATCTGCTGATCCATTATCACGGACATAATACGGACGGCAATGAAATCGGGCGGATCATCGCCGCCGTCCAAAACGGCGCAAAAATATTTGACGCCAGCGACCATGCCCTCACAGGTTTTTATGGTCCGCCGCCACTTTTAACAGCCGTTTCGGTTCTTGAAGATTACGGTATGAAAGCTATCGGCTTCAATGCTCAGGCGGTGATTGAGGCATCCAATAAGCTTCGGCAGGAGCGGCCGTATTACCGCGATTTTGAATCCCAGTTTTTCGGCTTTGATCCGACCGTACAAGTCCACAAACTCCCCGGCGGCGCCACAGGATCGAGTTTTGAACAAGCCCAGAAGGGGGGGTTCTTAAACCGCATGCCGGAAATATTACAAAACGAATTGCCCAAAGTGCAAATCGAACTGGGAAATTTCTGGAGCGTCACCCCGGGTTCTCAAATCCTCTGGACCACCGCAGCCAACAACATCATTAAAGGCGTTCGGTACAAGGATGCCAGCGATGATTTGAAAAATCTTCTTTTAGGAAGATATGGAGAATTTCCGTTTTACCGGCCTGCTGACGAAATTTACGAAATGGTTTTCGGAAAAGACTGGAAAAAAATCGTTCAAAACGAATACGGCTATCAGAAAATCGAGGATGTTGATCTGGCCATTGAAAAGCGTCTGCTGGAAAAAAACATCGGCAGAGCGGCCACATCGGATGAGTTGGTGCTTTATCTCCAGCACCCCAATGATGCGGTAAGCTTCCTGAAATTCGAACAGCAGTTCGGCAAAACCTGGGTTCTTCCTCCACGGATCTTGTTCAGGCGCGGCGGTTTCAATATCGGAGAAAAATTCGAATTTCCAGATGCTTACGGTAAACACCACACCATTGAAATCGGACCGTCCAGAAGGATGAAGGACGGATCCTTTATGACACATCTGGACATCGACTATCACCCGGAACCCGTCATCACACAGGTAGAGGACGAGAGCAAAGAAAAACGGCAGGCCAAAGGCGCTTACACCGCCAAGGAGCTCGAAGCACTGGCCCGTGCGGGAGACATTCGCGCAACCATCAAGGGAGTAGTCAACACCATTCCCGTAGCTGTGGCGGACGAAGTGAACGAAGGAGATCCTCTGATTGTTTTAGAGGCCATGAAAATGCTCACCAACGTCGTCGCCGAAATCAGTGGAAAGGTGAAAGAGATTTTTGTTTCACCAGGGTCTTCCGTGGAAATCGGGGACAAGCTTCTCGCGCTGGAAATCTAGACCTTCATTACGCGCATTCACTATAGCCGCAGATATGGCAAACCATGCAGCCGCCTTCGTGCTCGACAATGCCGCCGCAGTCCGGGCAGGCGCCTTTGAGAAAGACACGCTTGACATGCTGAACCTTGCCTCCATTGGCCGCAACATGAGCCTGAATCGCCTTGGCTACAGCGTCCGCACAAGACAGAATTTTGTTTTCGCCAAAACCGGACGGCGAATGGCAGGAAATCCCCTGAAGCTGCTTGATGACTTGGCGCGTTTGAATTCCGTTTCGCCAAGCCAGAGAAACCAGCCGCCCAACAGCCTCATTTTGTGAGGCGGCACATCCCCCCGCTTTGCCCATGGTGGTGAAAAGTTCAAAAAGACCCGCATCATCCTCATTAACCGTAACATACAGCGGCCCGCAACCGGTCTGCATCTGATAGGTCCAGCCCTTGAGCACCTTGGGCCGCTCGCGCTTGGTGGTTTTCGCCATCTCGACAACGGGAGCCACGGCTGCTTCTTCCTTTTTTCTGACGGAAAGAACCTGCTGATCCCGCGATCCGTCCCGGTAAATCGTTACACCCTTGCAATCCAGTTTATAAGCCAGTTCATAGACTTTGGCCACATCCTGAATTGTCGCCCCATTGGTAAAATTGACCGTTTTACTGACCGCATTGTCTGTGAATTTCTGAAAAGCCGCCTGCATGCGGATATGCACCTCCGGCGAAATATCATGGGCGGTGACGAAAATCTTCCGGAGGTTTTCGGGAATTTCCACAAGATCGTGGACGGAGCCCTGTTCAGCAATTTTCTGCATCAGTTCAAGAGAATAAAATCCTTTTTCCTTGGCCATCGCCTCGAAATAAGGATGCACCTCGACGAGAATATCATTATCCATGACCTGGCGAACGTAGGATACGGCAAATAGCGGCTCTACGCCACTTGAAGCATTGGCAATAATCGAAATCGTTCCGGTGGGCGCGATCGTGGTCACGGTGGCGTTGCGCATCAGAGCCTTTCCCTTCCGGTCATAGACAGACCCTTTGAAATTCGGAAAAGCACCGCGCTTTTTCGCGAGCGCCTGCGAAGCGGCATGACCTTGCTTATTGATAAACCCCATGACTTTTTCAGCCATTTCTATGGCTTCTTCTGTATCGTAGGGAATGCCCAGTGCGATGAGCATATCGGCCCAGCCCATAACGCCCAGTCCGATCTTGCGGTTAGCCCTCGTCATTTCGGCAATTTGAGTCAAAGGATAGTTATTGACCTCCACAACATTGTCCAGAAAATGAACCGCCAGATGAACCACCTCACCCAAGCGCTTCCAGTTGACCCGGCCGTCGTGAACCATTTTACCGAGATTGATGGAGCCGAGGTTGCATGATTCATAGGGCAAAAGCGGCTGTTCGCCACAGGGATTGGTAGATTCAATCATTCCCACGTGCGGCGTCGGATTGTCACGATTCAGCCTGTCCAGAAAAACAATGCCCGGCTCGCCGTTTTCCCATGCCTGCGTCACAATCCGGCTGAAAATCTTTCGGGCATTTTGTGTTCCGGTAATCTGACCATCCCGGGGATTGACCAGATCATAATTTTCATCCTTTTCCACGGCCTTCATGAAAGCTTCCGTCAACCCCACGGAAATATTAAAATTATTGAGCTGCTTCTTATCGGCCTTGCACATAACGAAATCCATAATGTCCGGATGGTCGATACGCAAAATGCCCATATTGGCGCCCCGCCTCGTTCCTCCCTGCTTGATGGTTTCCGTGGCCACATCGAAAACCCGCATGAAAGAAATCGGTCCGCTGGAAATGCCTGTGGTGGTTAGGACCACATCGTTGGCCGGACGAAGACGGGAAAAAGAGAAACCGGTTCCACCGCCGGACTTATGAATCAGCGCGGTAAACTTGACCGCATCAAAGATTTCCTCCATCGAATCTCCCACCGGCAAAACAAAGCACGCGGATAACTGTCCCAGTTCGCGCCCGGCATTCATCAGCGTCGGAGAATTAGGCAAAAATTCCAAATGGGTCATCATAGAATAGAAATCCTCAGCCACCGAAGAAACCTCTTCTTTTTCATTGAATATTTTATCGGCGGCGGCAATGGTGTCCGCCACACGGCGAAACATCTGCGCAGGTGTTTCCAGCACTTTTCCTTCCTTGTCGCGCTTCAGATAACGGCGCTCGAGGACGGTCATGGCATTTTGGGTTAATTCCGGAACGATGGGGGTATAAGTCTTCTTTTCCATTGCTATTTTGCTCCTTTGGAGATCCTTCAGAGATGATATAAACAAACACTATATGTAGTGTGGTAAATGCCGTTAACCACAACATCTAGGTGTTGTCAATAGAGGGATTTTAGAAATTTGGAAAAGTGAAAAAAGGCGCATGGTTGGACGTAAAGAATTGCGGCGTTCGTTTGACGATTGGGACGACTGCCGGATGCCTCTTAAATACTTTATCAAGAAAATTACGAACATGCACACGCTGCCAGTTTTGAGGATGCTTAAAGTTCTTATACAGAGACAAATCGCCGTCATAAAAGTCTTCCGTGGCAAGGCTTTTCGCCTCCGGACTTCCGGCCGGTAAATTGAAAATGGCCAGGTTCAGAAAATCAATGCAATTCGCATGACGGCAAACAAAATCCAAGGTTTGAAAAGCAGATTCCTCGTTTTCCGGCGGTGTGCCGAACAAAAAATAGCCATAGATGGAAATCCCTGATTTTTTAAGATTTTTCAGCGTTTTCTCCACTATGGGCAAATCAATTCCCTTGTGTAACTGATCAAGAACGGACTGGTTCCCGGACTCCATGCCCAATTTCAGCATGGCACAACCGCTTTTTTTCAGCGCCCGGCAGAAATCCTCATCCATCAAATGACGGGTGATGCGGGTAAAGCCATACCAAGGTGCCCCCGGCGGCTGCTTGATCAACGCATTCAACAGCGCCGGAGAAATGGCACTATCCAAAAGGTGAATCAACGAAGGATGATGCCGTTTTGTCAGTTTTTGCAACTCGTCCGTCACACAGGGAATTTGCATTGGAAAGTAGGGATTGTTTTCGGAATGCTCCGGACAAAAAGCACATTTTCGCCACCAGCAACCTCGCGCCGCGCTGTAAGGCAGAACAAAGCCAGGCGAAAGATAGTCATTTGGAGACAGCAGGCGATAATCCGTTGACCTGTTCTTCCGGATATTATTAATTCCAAGCAATTTCAAAAGCTTATCTTCTCCAGCACCTGTCACCACTTCATCGGCAAGGCCGGGGAATAGATTTGTTCTTCCGGTGATTTGAACCCAGGAAGTTGTCAGGGAACCGCCCAGAAGTATTTTCTGGCGAGGAGATATTTTTTTAATAAAGCCAATCATCGCCATCGTGCAAAGCGCCTGACTTAAGAAATTCAGTGAAAATCCAATATAATCAGGACATTCGGCAAGTGCATCCTTTAGGCAGACACAAAACCAGGAATAAAAAGGATTGTCTTCAGGATTTTCGGCCGCCCGGATCAAGTCGTCGCTTTTTACCGGGGACAGCCGGTGATCAGCATAATCAGACAGGGAAAGATTCACACAGGGTTGGCCGGCCACATTTAGGACATGATTGATATCAATTACGGCGCGGGAGTAACGGCTTTGATTGGCAAACGTGCCGGGATTGCGCAAAAGAGCCAGGTTTCCCTCCAGATTTTTACAGGCTCTCAGACTCCAGCGTCCGACAGGCATTCCTGTTCGGACAAAGGTGCGCATCAGATAGAGCATACCTTCCAGATTGGCATCAATCACCCTGTGTTCAACAAAGTTATCGCTCAGGCAGGCTGACAACCTGGCCAGGCCGGCGGGCGGCTCCGAAGGTTTGGAGACAGGTGGATGAATTAAAATAACTTTCAAAATTCTGCACAGCCCGGCAAAAGGCATCCTATATCAGACCCGCAAAACCGGCTTGCCTCCCCAGTTTCTATTTCCAGCGTAAGATGTTTATAAGCACAGGATTCTCTTTTTAACAACGCATATGCGCAGACTTTTTTATTTTACCGATGCGATCAACTCTGATGCGACCACATGAATCAGCAATCGAAGTGTTGATGATTTATGCTGATGATTGACAAGGCCGTCAAGATTGCCTTGACACCAGCAAAGGCTTTTTCTACACTCCACGGGCATGTGTGAATAAACAATTTAATTTTTGAGAAAGGAGTCTTTACCATGTCAGCATTCCAGTCCATTCGTTTTGTATTTGGTGTAATCTTTCTAATTTGGGGATGTTGCCTTATTGTTCCACAGGTCCAAGCGCAGGCGCCATCCGGTTGGATTTACTGTTCAAGTGAGAACCAGTATTGCAGTTTCAGAGGCATGAAGGATGTGGCCTACGGCGCTAAAGGGAAATGGGCCTATCAGCGCAACGTGACCGAGGGAATTGCCTGCGACAATGATACGTTTGGCGATCCGATTTCCGGCGTTAAGAAGTCCTGCTATACCAGAGAAAGTGCCGCCAAACCCGATCAGGACGGGGCAAAACATAACGCTGGTGGACCTTCCGGATGGAAGTATTGCACGAGTGAGAACCAGTATTGCAATTTCAGAGGTATGAAAGATGTAGCCTACGGCGCTAAAGGGCAATGGGCCTATCAGCACAACGTGACCGAGGGAATTGCCTGCGACAATGACACGTTTGGCGATCCGATTTCCGGCGTTAAGAAGTCCTGCTATACCAGAGAAAGTGCCGCCAAACCCGATCGGGACGGGACAAAACATAACGCTGGCGGGCCATCCGGCTGGAAGTATTGCACGAGTGAAAGCCAGTATTGCAGTTTCAAAGGCATGAAGGATGTGGCCTACGGCGCTAAAGGGAAATGGGCCTATCAGCGCAACGTGACCGACGGAATTTCCTGTGACAATGACACGTTTGGCGATCCGATTTCCGGCGTTAAGAAATCATGCTATATCAGAGAAAGCTCTGCCAAGCCCGGTCAGGATGGGGGAAAACATCACAAAGACGGGCCATCCGGGTGGCTGGACTTATTGGACGAGTAAAAATCAGTATTTGCAGATTCAGAGGCATAAAGGATGCGGCTAGGGCACGAAGGGACAATAGGACTGTCAGCATAACGTGACCGATAGCATTTCCGATGTTGAGTCGAGTCCAAAAGACTCGACTCAACACAGGACGTGCCCCATCACCCGACGCTGGTTGGCTGAATCTTGGTCGTTCGGCCGTTTCCACTGTTCGGCCGAGTCTTTTGGACTCGGCCGTTTTCCGCTAAAACCAGCTCATTTATACGCGTCTTTTCTGTGGTCGATGGAAACGATATAGATGATTTCATCCTCGATAATGTAAAATATCCTGTAATTAGCGATTCGATAGCGCCAGGTATCGGGCTTATACCCATGCAGTTTTTTGACGTTGATTCCGAAATGCGGTTCCTGCTTTAGTTGCGGATAAGCATACTGAAGCAGCTTCTTTTCAATTTGATTTTTTTCCTTGCGAGGCAGAGCTTCCAGGCAATTGATAAATTCGCTGGTTTCAAAGATTTTATAGTCAGGCAACGAAACGTCCTTTTTTGTTTCCGGCGTCTTTCACACCGCGCTTGATACTCTCGTTCAGAGCGGAATTATTGCTGATTTCATTCGTCTCAAACTCATCGGCATACTCGATATTCTGTTCGATGTAGCGTCTGGCGGCTGTTTCGATAAAGTTGGACAAAGTTCGGTGATCATCTTTCGCATAATGGTCAAACAGATGATAAACATCGTCACTCAATCTTAATGTCACTACCTTGGGCATATTTCACCTTCATGCTATTTTGAATACATTATATTCCATGGTATTCTATTGTCAACGACTAAAATTCCCTGGTACTGTGCTGTTCGGCCTGGTCTTTTTGATGCTGTTGCGTCCGCTGCTGGTCCAGTCTGCTGTTGGACTCACTGTCGGACTCACTGTCGGAGCGAGTCAAAAAGACTCGACCCAACAGTGAAAGAGGGGGATCAGACCCGCAAAAAACCGGGCCAGAACAAACCTCCTCTCCTGTTTCAATTTCCGTCGTAAAGCATCACTTTGCCGCAGTTGGGGCCCTGGTAGCATTTCATGTCGCCTGCTCGCCAGTCGGTTACGATGACCTGGCTGCCTGGTTTGGCCTGGCCATGATCCTTCAGTTCATAACATCCGGATAGTCCCCAACAGGATTTTGACTTGCCGTCACTGATCTCTTCCAGGCAAATCCGGCCTTCCTGAAAATTCTTTACAATGCATACGCCACGGACATCTTTGCTGGTTTTGCCAATGCAGCACAGATCCGACGCGGGAATCCACGGCGGTGCACTGAAAATGGCCATGATGCAAATCATGAAAGCGATGAAGAATTTCAGCATATTCTATCCCCTCCTTTATTAAAATGCAGATTGTTCTATAGCACAAACTCCCGCCATCCGGTCAATAGAAATGCTCTTTTCGTCCGGGTCCGCCGGACACAGATTTTGCGTAAACATTCAATATCGTCTTACATTTTATTAGGACCGAAAATACCCGACAAATCATGAGAATCCACCTTGACAGCACGGAAACTTTCAGCAATAGTTCCGGCGAATGGGAAAATGGGCAACGAATAGAATGTTTAATATATATCAGGAACTTATGAGAAGATTTCCTCTGGGGGCCGCTCTTTTTCTGGCCGTCATATTCCTCTTTCTGGCAAACAGCGCCCTGGCGCAAAAATATCCTCCTCCCCGGGGGACAGCCGTTAATGATTTCGCCAATGTCATTGATCAGGCCAACGCCGCCAAAATGGAATCGCTGGCGAGGGAAATTCTGCAGAAAACAAGCGCGGCGGTTGTCGTGGCCACAATGCCGAAACTGGGACCGAATGAGGAAATTACCCTGTATGTCAATGGGTTATATCAGGCCTGGGGGATCGGGAAAAAAGGCGAAGATAAAGGGGTTTTGATCTTTCTGGCGGTCAAGGAACGGAAAATCCGCATCGAAACCGGTTACGGCGTTGAGGGAGTATTACCGGACGGTCGAGTTGGCGAAATCCTGGATCAATATGTCGTGCCGCATCTCAAAACGGGAGAGACAGGCAAGGCCCTTTACAATGCCATGCTGGCTTGCGGCTCTTACATCGCAAAAGACGCGGGCGTGCAGTTGACGGGAGTCCCGGGCCCTTACCGGGCAGATACCCGCCGTCAGAATAAAGGTATTAATATCGGAGGAATCATCTTCTTTCTCATTGCTGCCGCCGTGCTTCTAGGCACACGACGCGGACGGGAAATGCTGCCGTGGCTTTTGCTTTTACTGATGAGCGGCAGTGGCCGAGGCGGCGGGGGAGGAGGAGGTTTCGGCGGCTTTGGCGGCTTCGGCGGGGGAATGAGCGGCGGCGGGGGAGCAGGTCGTGATTTTTAAAATGGAGCAGATAAAAATGGGAAAAATACCGGATCAGCCACAGGATATTTTTGTTGAGTTCACCAAAGACTATCTTTCGGTTTTTAATAAAGATCTGATTTCATTAATGCTTTACGGAAGTGCCGCGAGCGGCGCCTATGTGAAAGGAAAATCGGACATTAATGTTCTGGTGGTTTTAACGCCGGGAGGCATCAATCACCTGGAAGACGCGTTTTCTCTGGTGAAAAGCTGGAGAAAGCGCAATGTGTCCACACCGTTGGTCATGACCAGGAATTTCATCTCATCATCACTGGATGCCTATCCGATTGAATTTCTCAACATGAAGAATAACTCGATTTTAATGTACGGTGAAAATGTTTTGGATTCATTGGTTTTTAAGCCGGAAGATCTTCGTTTGCAAATCGAGCGAGAACTCAAATCCAAGATTCTGCTTCTTCGCGAAGGGTACCTGGATTCTGAGGGGTCGGCACGCAAGCTCCGACAACTCATCGGCCGTTCTCTGACGGCATTTGTGGCGATTTTTAACGCCATGCTTTATCTGAAACAAAATCAAGCACCCCGGAACAGGCGGGAAACGCTGGACGAAATGAAACGGATCTTTACGATCGACGCGGAAGTTTTTCGTTTGTGCTTTGAAATTCGGCAGGACACAGATAAATTGTCCGGCAAAGAGATTATCGACATTTTTAAGAAATATTTACAGGAAGCGGAAAAAGCCTGTTCCATTATCGATGAATTGAAGTAATTTTTATTATGGAGGAAAGAAAAATGTCAGCAGGAAAGAAAATTGTCGTTGTTGTGGCGGTAATCGCCATTCTGGCGATTGCCGCGTATTCGTTGTTTGCCGGCAATTATAACCGGTTTGTGCAAATGGACGTGGCCATCAAGGCAGCCTGGTCACAGGTGGAAAATCAGCTTCAACGCCGTTATGATCTGATTCCCAATCTGGTGGAAACGGTAAAAGGGTATGCCAAGCATGAAAAAGATGTTCTCGTGGAAGTGACCAACGCCCGCTCCAAAGTCGGCGGGGCTGGAACCGTGCCCGACAAGATTGCGGCCAACAATGAATTGTCCGGCGCCCTGAGCCGGTTGATGGTGGTTGTGGAACGCTATCCGGATTTAAAAGCGAATCAGAACTTTCTGAAGCTGCAGGATGAGCTGGCCGGAACGGAAAACCGCATTGGTATAGAAAGAATGAGATACAATGAAGCGGTCAAGGTTTATAACCAGGCCATCCGGAGCTTCCCGGCCAACCTTGTCGCCAATATGTTCGGCTTTAAGGAAGCCGCTTTCTTTGAGTCGGCCAAAGAAGCCAAAACCGCGCCAAAGGTTAACTTCTAGACACGGATGTCTGTGCTTGAATTGTAAAGCCCTGAATCTATTATGAAAGATTCAGGGCTTTGTTTTTAGAACATTCTGCGTCTGCCGGATTTTTCCTGTCGCCTTTACTTGGCGATCAATCCTCCATCGGCTACCAGGACATGGCCGGTCACATAGGATGAAGCGTCAGAAGCCAGAAACACGGCAATGCCTTTCACATCATCCGTCTCTCCGATACGGCGCAGCGGAATTTCATTAATCATCAAATCGCGGATCGGCGCAAAATCCGGCTTTTCAATATAAGCCATCATGTCTGTTTTGAAAAATCCGGGAGCGATGGCATTGACGCGAATATTGTAACGCGCCAGTTTGACCGCCAGATTCATGGTCAGCAGATTGATGGCGGCTTTGGTGGAATTGTAGGGTACGGCCGGGTGGGCTTCTTCCAGAGAGCCGCGGAAAGACATCACCGAGGAAATGTTGATGATATTGCCGCCGCCCTGTTCTTTCATGATCCGGGCAACCTTCTGGGTGATAATCCACACGCCGCGGACATTGACATTGAAGAGCTGATCCCACTTCTCCAGCGGAAAATCCAGTGTGGGAGCTCCCCAGGTTGCGCCGGCATTGTTGACCAGAATGTCGATGTGACCAAACTTGCTTTTGGCTTCCTGAAGCATGGCCTCAATGGCCTCTTCCTTGGCCATATCGCAGGCAATGGGCAACGCCCGCACCTGATAGTCCGCTTCCAGCTGTTTGGCGGTGTCTTCAAGATTTTTCATTTTGCGGGATGTTAAAATGATGTCGGCGCCCGCTTCCGCAAGCCCCGCGGCAATAAATTTGCCGATTCCCCGCCCGCCGCCCGTAACGAGCGCTACTTTTCCTTTGAGAGAAAACATTTCCGTCAATTTCATATCCGCCTCCTTAAAATTTATAATTGACCGGCGATGATCCGGCGCATTTTCAATACCATGGGCAGACCATTACCATAATCCCCGAAATGTTGTTACTAAAATAATGGCGACAACAACCAATTGAGAAAACTCGACTGAATTGGGGCGATTCCCCTGTGTCTCTCTTTCATTTTCAGTGATGGGTCAACATAACTTTTGCAGAACAAAGCAAGTTGTGTTAATCATCAGCCCATGATGAACGGCGGATATAAAAACATCACTCTTCAGCAGATGGAAACGCTGGTATGCCTGGTTGAAGAGCGCAGTTTCAGCGCTGCGGCCAAACGCATGTATCTGACACAACCGGCGTTGACCAAAAACATCCGAAAAATGGAAGACGCCCTGGATGTCAAAGTGGTCAATCGCAGCAGCACGGGAACTTCCTTAACGCCGGAAGGAAAGATTCTTTATGATGTCGCAAAAAAAATGATCAAGCTGCGCCGGGAAGCCGAAGAAAAAATTCGACAAATGCAGGAAACAACCGGCGGTGATATTTACATGGCGGCCAGCACGATTCCCTCCACCTATATTTTGCCGAAGATTTTGAGCGCCTTGAAAGATGCTCACCCCGATATCCGAATCTTTCTGAAAACGGAAGACAGCGAAGAGGTGATGAACATGGTGCTGGACAAATCGGTGGAAATCGGCTGCATTGGCAAAAAGCCGCTGGACGGAAAAATCATCGCCGAACCCCTCTGGAACGACCGCTTGGCCCTGGTTGTTCCCGCGCATCATCGCTGGGTTCAAAAAGGAATCATTGACCTTGCCGATCTTTTACAGGAAAACTTCATTTTGCGGGAAAAAGGTTCAGCAACCCGGGAGGTATTGGAGAACTATCTGAAAGAAAACAAATCCATCCCCCTGTCCCGATTAAAGATTTGCGGCGAGCTGGGCAGTTCTGAAGCCATCAAGGAAGCAGTGCTTGCCGGTCTGGGCGTTTCCGTTTTATCCGTTCACGCAGTCGAAAGGGAATTGTCTTCCCGGCTGCTTGCAGAAATTTCCATAGCGGACTTCTCCGTGGAAAGAAAATTTTATTTAATTTACCTGAAGCCGTTCGAACTCCGACCCGCACATCAGATTTTTGTCAGTTTTCTGAAAAAATACCCACCTGGGTCCATCGGCAGAAATTAATTTATATTATCTAGATATTATTGATTTTTTAAAGGATTGCCAATAGGTTTTCAGGCCAGGCTTTTTCTGCGGCGACACATGGGGACATTCCGGCAGACAAAATTTGTCATAATGCTCTTCATGAACAGCCTTTCTCAAAGACTGAAAAGCCTTTCCATTCCATATGTCCTCAAAGGTATGCTGATTCAAATTGCCCAGCGGCTTTTTCTGAAAACAGCAGCACTTCACGTTTCCATCCACTTCCACCAGAAAACCCCGCCAAGGAAGACTGCAACGAATCACTTCTCCTGGGTCCCCCAGCATGTCATTTAACTCATCCTCGCAGGTATGTCTGACCGGAATGTTTAATGCCTTTCCCAGAGTTCTGGCCTTTCCAAAAGCAACCGCCTCTTCCTGCTTTTCCACCCGCCAGTGCCGGACGTCTTTTCCGACCACATTGGGATTAAAGCGCTGGAAAAAAACCCGGTCTGCGCCGACATCGGACGCGAGGCGAATAAAATCTTCCATTTCCGAGATATTGGGTTTCATCACGATAAACATCAGTTCCATCTCCGGCTTTTGGCTGCGGTGAGCAATGATTTGACGAATTCCCTCCAGCACCCGTCCGAACGCGCCGCCGCCTTTCCGAATGGCGGCGTATGTTGTTTCCGTCGCCGCGTCCAGACTGACGTTGATCAGGGAGATATTGCTGTTGACGATTTCGTCCACATGATGAACCAGTTCATAGCCGTTTGTGCTGAATCCGTTGATCTCGGCCCGGCAATCTCTGACCAGTTCAAACATTCGGGCAAAATTGGAGGCGGCAAAGATTTCGCCGTCGCAGTGCCAGCGGCAGGTGGTGGCATATTCCAGATAAGGCCGCAGCTTTTCCAGCGCCGATTGGCCAAGCTCCATCCGGTTATGTTCGGCGCCGTATTGATGACGATAGCACATCCGGCAGGCGTAATTGCAACGGCGGGTAATGCCGATGGTCCACTCCACCGGATACGTCTCCAGACGGGTTTTTCCATCCAGCCAATCCTGAATATTCAATGCTTTATTCTCGTCTTTCGTCATCAAAATCTAGCTCCTTCCTACAATCCATCCATTCCGCCGGATAGGGCTGAAAAAGTGAAACCAGCGCCGCGCGATCGGCTGCCTCTTCACTTAACCATGTCCGCCATTGATCTTCAGCGACAATGACCGGCATACGGTCATGAACAGTCCGCACCAGCAAATTCGCCTCTGTCGTCAGAATGACGCAGGTATGAAGCGCTTGCTTTTCGGCACCCCTCCAAGATTCATATAAACCGGCCATGCCGAAAGGCTTTTCCGACTTTAAAAAAAAACGCCAGGCGATTTTCCTTTTCTCTTCTTTTTGCCATTCGTAAAACCCATCGGCAACAATAAGGCATCTTCTTTTTTGAAACGCCTTTCGAAAACTTGGTTTTTCGAAAACGGTCTCCGCCCTTGCATTGATCAGCTTACGACCGATGGAAGGGTCTTTCGCCCAGGACGGAATCAACCCCCAGCGAAAGAAAACGATATGGTTCTGGCCGTTTTGTCTGACCACCGCTGGAACATCCTGCCCCGGATAGAAGACCTCCCGGTTTGACGAAAAGTCCCCCGCCTCATTCCGGACCTGAAACTGTCCGGAGATTTTGTTGAAATCCGTCACCAAAACAAATCGCCCGCACATGTGCTCTTCTCCAAGTTCTTGAAAACATTATAACAGATCCATTCGCAGGTCAACCATGCATAATTCTTTTGTTCAATTGTTGTCAAGGAGCCATGTTTTTTGTCTTGACAACCGTGAAGAGGTCAAATAATCAATAAACAACGTAGTTATCTATTATCTAGGTGTTTGTTGAGGATGATCAGTGAAGATTCTCATTGCGGACGACGAGCCTGTAAGCAGAAAGTTGATGATGCGGATTATGGGGCATTATGGCGAGTTCGTCGCTGTTGAAAACGGTAAAGATGCCGTTAATGCTTTCAAGGCTGCATGGAACGACTGGGTACCCTTTAATCTCATCACCCTAGACATCAATATGCCCGACAAAAACGGTCTTGAGGTTCTCAAAGAAATCAGAGAGATGGAAAGCAGTAAAAAAGTCGCTGCCGGCAATGTGGTTAAAATTGTCATGGTTACGTCAACAGCCGAAAAAGACATGATCATGAACTGCATTAATGCGGGCTGTAATGACTACATCACAAAACCATTAGATCTGGTGACCATTGAAGCAAAGTTGGTAAAATTAGGTTTTGCCAAACCATCCAAATCCATATACGAGTCATCATGAAAATGGATAAGGATGACCCACTATAGATTATCCATAATTCTTTTTATCTTTTCATGCAGAATTTCAGCCGTAAATGGCTTAACAATATAATTGCTGACACCTGCTTTAACGGCCGCAACCACATTATCGTGAAGCGCTTCTGCGGTTATCATCAAAAATGGCATTTTAGCCAGATCAGGATCGGCGCGTACGGCCTTGAGTAATTCCAGACCGGACATGTTGGGCATATTCCAGTCCGAAACAACAATATCAATTTTTTGCGACTTGAGCGTTCTAAGCGCCATAACCCCATCTTCCGCTTCAACAATGTCTTTGTAACCGGACTGTTTCAGGAGATTGCGGATCACTTTCCTTATCGATGCATAATCATCGACAATCAAAACTTTAATTTTATTTTCATTCATTTTCTCTACGTCTCCACATTTCTTCCATCCGACATCGCGATGAAAATCCTTATCAACTTTCTTCCTGCTAAATCAAAAAGACCTTCTGTGTCAAGGGTACATTTCTTCTTTTCTCAAACAGGCTCGTCAGGTATGGCTGGTCTGGTATCTATACGTCCGGGTATCATTGAACCGCCTTCTTGCCATTCTATTATATGATCAGGAGGCCTTTTTTGTCTTGACAACGGTGAAGAGGTCAAATAATAACTAAACCATGTAGTTATCTGTTTATCGATTTAGGTGCTACTGCCATATGATCACGTTAAAAGCACAACAAGCGGATAAGGAATTTCTAATGATTCCGGCACGTTTCAAAAACTTTTACACCCGCGTTTATCCAGGTAAAAAAAACAGAAAACATGTGTAGATCATTGTCAAAACGATCCCTTCGGAATGTGGCAAGTTAATGCCGACAAATGTCTTGAAATGGCGGAAAAATAGGTTTCAGTATGAGCAATGAGGTAACCGTGCCGCGATTGCCCCTGGTGTTGATTGTTGACGACGATCTCGTTACCACAGTCACTCTAGAAGCTCTTTTGCGTGACGCCGGACTGGAAACCCTGCGGGCAGGCAATCTTGCCGAGGCGGAAACATTGCTCCATACACATCCAGTTGCACTGGTGTTGCTTGATGTGCATCTGCCGGACGGTAATGGTCTGGATCTTTGCCGGAAACTCACCGGCGCTTCTTCAACTCCCGTTTTGTTCATTTCCGGCGATGGCGACGTAGGCACCAAGACGGGAGGATTCGCCGCCGGTGGAGTAGACTATATTACCAAGCCGCTCTCCGGTGCGGAAGTTCTGGCCCGTGTCCGCACGCATCTGCGTCTGAGTGCCGCCCGGGAGTCGCTGGCCGCACTATACGCAGAGCGAATTTCCAGACTTTCGGCAGCGCAGCAATCTCTGATGCCCCATCCTGAGGATCTTCCCCATGCCGCATTTCAGGTATGCATCCGGCAGGCGTTGCAGGCAGGCGGCGATTTCTATGATGTCATTCCAGTTGGCGGCCGCATTGTTGATTATGTCGTCGCGGATGCCAGCGGACATGACCTGGGAGTTTCCCTCTGGACGGCTTCTTACAAAACATTGCTGGCTTATTGTGTTTCGGCAGTGGATGCGCCTCTGGATACCTGTCGCTCCATTAACGATTCTCTCAGACGCGTTTTGCCCGAAGGAGCATACTTCACGGCACTTCATGCCAGGCTGGAACGTACTGCAAAACGGCTGACTCTGGTTAACGCCGGCCATCCTCCGGCCATCCTGGTCGGAGGATGCGACGGCCGGGCGCGCTTGCTGGAACAGGATGGCGACATCCTCGGAATCTTTGCCGATGCTGCTTTCGGAGTACTGGACATTCCCGTGCAACCGGGCGATCGTCTGTATCTGTACACCGATGGCCTTGTGGAGATGAAGAGTTCCCGCGAAGATGGTTGCGCCCGCGTACTGGACGCCTGTCGGCGGTTTGCAGGTCTTTCTCTGGCAGAAAGCGTAAGCGCCATCGTCGAAGAAATGTGCGATGGTTGCGAGCCGCAAGATGACATTGTTCTTCTGGGAGTCGAAGTATGAGCCGATCCATAATGCAAAAAATGGGGAAAAAGGCCAAAACATTCCTGCACTTTATCATTCCATCCCATCTGTCAGAAGTGGAAGATATCTGCCTCGCGAGTTGTCATCTGCTCAAAGAGCACAATCTGGAAGACAATGCCTTCGCTGTGGACCTGTTGTTGAGGGAATTCATCAACAACGCCATCTTGCACGGTAACGGATCGGATGCCGCCAAGCAGGTTTGCGTGGATGTTCGGGTCGGACGAAAATGGATTGCCCTTTCCATTACAGATGAGGGAACGGGATTCCACTGGCGCATTCTGAAGCGTTGTATTCCGGAGCCGTCGGCCGATTCAGGTCGAGGACTGGCAATCGGCATGCTTTATGCCGACCGGATGACGTTCAACAGCACCGGCAACCGCGTTGTGCTGTTCGTAGAAAAGAAACAAAGCATGAATAAGGAGGAAATGCTCCATGAGTGAAACAGGAAGAAGCAAATCTGCAAAAGGACCTCCCGCAAAGCGCAAAACCGGAAACGTTGCTGAAATTTCGCGCGAAGGAGATCACCTACGGATAAGCCCGGGCGGCAAACTAACAGCGATTGAAGCCCATGACCTGCAGTTGGCACTGAAGCAAGAAATTGCCAATGGCGCCAGAGAAGTGGTGTTCGATATGAAAGAAACGATTACACTGGATTCGACCGGCATCGGTCTTTTGGTAGCAGCAAGCAACAGCCTGCGCGCTGTGCAGGGTGGCATTCGGCTGGTCAGCGTGAAAAATGATATTTTTAAACTGCTGCGAAGCATGCGTCTGGTGGAACGTCTGCGCGTCTCCCCGGAAGAAGAGCAGGTGAACCATGGATGATGATCTGCTGAAGAAGGAATTCATCAACGAATCTCGCGAACATCTGACAACCATCGAGGCGGATCTGTTGACAATTGAAGAAGGCGGCGCAAATATCGATGAGAACTTGGTCAACAAAGTATTCCGGGCCGCTCATTCCATCAAGGGAGGCAGCGCCTTCTTCGGCCTGGACAAGATCAAGGAACTGGCACATAAAGCAGAAACCGTGCTGGACATGCTGCGCTCTTGCAAGATTGCGCCCAATGCCGAAGTGACCAATGTTCTGCTCGCGGCCTTTGACAAGTTGCGAGAAATGATCAACAACACGGACAAAAGCGCCGAAACGGACATCGCCGACCTGGTCGTTGGACTGACCGGTCTGGCTTCTTCCTATCTGCCCGCCGATCAAAAGGCGTCCCTGCACACCTACGCCACTCTTAAAGGACCTCCGGGATGCGGACAAATAACGATTCCTCAAACCGATCTGGACCGCGCAAAACGTGTGGGGCAATATATTTATTGGATCGATTGCGACCTGATTCACGACATTGAACAAAAAGGGCAGAATATCCTGGCTCTTTTTAACTCCCTTTCTCTGGCCGGCGAAATCATCGATTGCGCCGTGGATTATGACAAAGTTGGCAATCTCGACATGCCGGTCGGTAACCGTCTGCCCCTGCGACTGGTGGTGGCGACGATTCTTGATCCGACTGTCATAGGGGGGCTTTTCGAGACCATTGCGCCGGAGCGGATATATCTGCTAGCCGGTCCGCAAGAACATCAACCCCCAAAAACCGGCGCGCCTCTCACAACGCCTGAGATTCTTCCTCCACAAACCGTCGAAGGGGAGCATCCGCCATCCGGCGAGGCCTCACCGGCCGTGAAAGCAACACCCTTACGGCCGTCCGACGTCTCGCCGCCCGCGGGGTCAACAACGGAAGACACTCTGCGCGTTAATGTCGGTCTGCTCGAAACACTAATGAATCTGGCAGGAGAACTTGTGCTCAGTCGAAACCAGCTCCGTGCCGCCGTTTCTCAGGATAACCGTGTGCTGCTGGCCTCCGTAAATCAACGGGTCAACCAGGTAACTTCCGAGCTGCAGGACGTGATTATGCAAACCCGATTGCAACCCATCGGCAATGTTTTCTCCAAGTTTCCGCGCGTCGTGCGCGATTTGTCCCGGTCACTTGGCAAGGAAATAGAACTGGACATTCGCGGCAAGGATGTTGCGCTGGACAAGACGATGATCGAGGGACTTTCCGACCCACTCACCCACATGGTGCGAAATGCCGTGGATCATGGCACGGAAACTACGGAAGAACGTATTCGGAACGGCAAGAAACCTGTGGGGCACATCCGAATTGAGGCGCGCCACGAGGCGGGCCAGGTCGTGGTGGAAATTGCCGATGACGGCAAGGGAATCGACCCCAACAAGGTTGCCGATGCCGCAGTGCGCAAAGGATTGATTTCTCTAGAAAAAGTTGCTGGTCTTTCCGATCGCGACAAGCAGGCCCTGGTTTTTTTACCCGGGCTCTCCACCGCCCAAGAGGTTTCCGAGGTTTCTGGCCGGGGTGTCGGCATGGATGTGGTTAAAACCAACTTGGACCGCCTCGGCGGACAGGTAGAGATCAGCTCCGAAATCGGCAAGGGATCCACCTTTCGCATCAAACTTCCCCTGACTCTGGCCATTATTCCATCGCTTATCGTCTCCCTTGACCGGGAACGGTTCGCACTCCCTCAGGCCAACATCGAGGAACTGCTGCGCCTTCGGCCGGATGAGTTGAAGAATCGCATCGAAACCGTCGGCGATTCCGAGGTGCTGCTGTTACGCGACCGCGTATTACCTCTGGTTCGTCTTGCCGACGTCCTTGGCGCCGTGCAGATTTATAAAGACCCATCTACCGGCAGTTCCGAGATGGATCGCCGCACCCGTCTTGCCGACCGTCGTTCCCGTCGCACGGTACCGGATGGCTATCTGGAAGATGAAAATGAATACCAGCCAAATCAGGCGCGCCGTCCGGAAGATCGCCGTCAACGGGCCTCTTCGGCTCTTGAGATTGCCGTAGTGACCATGGGAATCATGTCTTACGGATTGGTCGTCGGCGCCTTTCACGATACTGAAGAAATCGTGGTTAAGCCCTTGGGACATCGTTTTAAGAAATTGCGCGAGTATTCCGGAGCAACTATCCTGGGAGATGGAGCCGTAGCGCTGATTCTCGATGCTTCAGGAATTGCCGCCAAGGTAGGATTGACGTCTCTGGATGCTACAGCCCGCGCCGCAGAACTGGCGGCTGCTGCCGAAGTTCAGCGTCTGCAGGAACTCCATTCCCTGCTGCTTTTCGAGAATGGACCGGGCGAACCGTGCGCCGTGCCCCTGGATCTGGTTCAGCGTATTGAAAGGATTACTTCCCGGCAGGTTGAGCGGCTTGGCTCACAGCGCACCATGCAGTACCGGGGCGGATCCTTGCCACTGGTTACACTTTCTGATGTCGCCAATGTTTCGTCAGTGGATGGACGTGAGGATCTGGTTGTCCTGGTGGCCAATGCCCGCGGTCGTGAAGTCGGCCTTCTTGGAGCAATGCCTGTTGATGTGATCGAAACCCGAACCGCTATCGATCAGGTAACCCATCACCAGAGGGGAGTTGCCGGTTCGACCATCATCCGCGATGTCACGACTCTGATCGTTGACCTCTATGAATTGGTGGATATTGTCCATCCTGACTGGTCCCAGGTTACACCCAACAGCCGGTCGTCTCCCCTTGCAGCCAAAACGGCGGAATGTGTATTATTAGCTGAAGATTCAGACTTTTTCCGTGCTCAGGTAAAAAAATACTTGGAAGAAGAAGGCCTTATCGTACTGGCCGCGCCCGACGGCGAGGCGGCCTGGGAACTTTTGCTCAAAAATCTTGGCAGTGTCCAAGTTGTGGTGACGGATATCGAAATGCCGCGTCTGACCGGACTGGGACTGGCCCAACGCATTCGCGCCGATGATCGAACCGCCGGTCTGCCCATCATCGCCGTCACTTCCCTGGCCAGTGACGAGGATATGGAAAAAGGCAAAGTTGCAGGTGTGAATGATTACCAGATTAAGCTGGACCGAGAAAAGCTGGTGGCAAGCGTCAGGGGAATGATGAGTGGGGAATGAACAGATAATCATTGGCGAGAATAGCAATCATTCTATATAAAATACAAGGGAGGAACAAAAATGATCAACCTGAAGAACATGAAAATCGGAAAAAGGCTGGGGTGGGGTTTCGGGATCATCTTAGTGTTGATGGTGGTAGCAACAGCCACGGCGCTGTACATCATCTCGGACGTCAACAATCAGCTTGATCGCATTGTCCGGGTGAACACGGCAAAAATCGGCTATGCCAACGATGCCTTGACGAACGTGAGCGACCTCTATTATTCCCTGGCAAATGTCATGCTTGCACATGACGCTGTCACCCGATCGCAGGCGTTGGACAGGATCAAGAAAGCCAGGGAGGATTACAGCAAAGCTATCCAGGAACTGGAAAAACTGGAGATAAACGATGAAGGCAAGAAGCTGATCGCCGTGTGCAAAGAGTTGATTCTTGCCAACCGGGAGATCAACAACAGGGTTCTGGATGGTGCCTTGACGGACACGACAAAAGAGGCCGTTGAACTTTATAACAACAAGGTGATTCCATCCAGCCTCCAGATGACGGATGCGCTGAAGAAGGTCGTCCACTACAACGAGGAGAGAATCGCTTTCCGCCATGACGTAGCGAAAAAGACGAGTACCATAGCCGTAATCGTCATTGTCGGTCTGGGGGTTGCCCAGATTTTCCTAGCTATCCTGATAGGTATTGCGATTACGAGGAGTCTTGTTAATCCCATTCGAGAACTCATGGCAGCGACTGACAAACTTGCCGTAGGCGACGTGGATATTACGATCAACTATGATCGAAAGGATGAGATTGGAAATCTTGCCGATTCGTTCAAAAAAATGGTGGAAAATATTCGGGCAAACACTCTGGCGGCGGAAAGAATCGCCGGTGGCGACCTTCGCGTTAAGGCGAACGTTCTGTCTGAACGGGATGTTCTTGGCAAGGGGCTCAACCAGGCTATTGATGCGGTCAACGCCCTTGTGGCAGACGCAGGCATGCTGTCGAAGGCGGCAGTGGAAGGAAAGCTGGCGACACGCGCCGACGCATCCAAACACCAGGGCGACTACCGGAAGATTGTCCAGGGGGTCAACGATACGCTCGACGCCGTGATTGGCCCCTTGAACGTGGCAGCCGAGTACGTGGATCGTATCGCCAAAGGCGATGTGCCCCCGAAAATTACGGACAACTACAACGGAGATTTCAACGAAATCAAAAACAACCTGAATCAGTGTATCGACACCGTGAATGCCCTTGTTGCAGACGCCGGCATGCTGTCGAAGGCAGCGGTGGAAGGAAAGCTGGCAACACGCGCCGACGCATCCAAACACCAGGGAGACTACCGAAAGATCGTCCAGGGTGTCAACGATACGCTCGACGCCGTGATTGGCCCCTTGAACGTGGCAGCCGAGTACGTGGATCGTATCGCCAAAGGTGACATGCCTCTGAAGATTACGGACAGCTACAACGGTGATTTCAACAAGATCAAGAATAACCTGAATCAGGCCATTGACGCGGTGAATGGCCTGATTGCCGACGCCGGCATATTGTCAAAAGCGGCGGTAGAAGGAAAACTGGCGACGCGCGCTGACGCTTCCAAGCATCAGGGCGATTACCGGAAGATCGTCCAGGGCGTCAACGATACGCTCGATGCCGTGATTGGCCCCTTGAACGTGGCGGCGGAGTACGTGGATCGCATCGCCAAAGGCGACATTCCCTCCAAGATCACGGAAAACTACAATGGCGACTTTAATGAGATCAAAAACAACCTCAATCAATGTATCGAAACGGTGAACGCCCTTGTGGCCGACGCCGGTATGCTGGTAAAAGCGGCAGTGGAAGGAAAACTGGCGACGCGAGCGGATGCCTCCAAACACCAGGGCGACTACCGGAAGATTGTCCAGGGTGTCAACGATACCCTCGACGCTGTCATCGGTCCCCTGAATGTGGCAGCCAAGTATGTGGACCGAATATCCAAAGGCGACATCCCGACCCGGATCACAGACAACTACAACGGTGATTTCAACGAGATCAAGAATAACCTCAATAATCTCATTGATGCCATGAACCGGGTAACGGATATGGCAAAGGAAATCGCCCGCGGCAATCTGATGGTGGAAGCTAAAGAACGTTCTGGGCAGGACGAGCTGATGCACGCCATCCAGGGCATGATCATGAATCTCCGACATCTGGTCACTGACATATCGGGCGGTGTGCAGACGGTAGCCTCGTCGGCGACGGAACTGTCTGCTGTAAGTTCCCAGACCGCGCAAAGCGTCGCGACACTTACAGGCAAAACGTCCACGGTGGCCGCCGCGGCCGAGGAATCCAGCGCCAACACCACCAGCGTCGCGGCAAGCATGGAGCAGGCCGCGACCAATCTTACTTCCGTGGCTTCAGCTACCGAGGAAATGAGCGCCACAATCGGTGAAATCGCTTCCAATTCCGAGAAGGCGCGCGCCATCAGTCAAAAGGCAGGTCAACAGGCGGCCTCCGTTTCGGCTCTTATGCAGCAACTGGGATCCGCGGCTCAGGAAATTGGCCAGGTAACCGAAACCATTACCGATATTTCATCCCAGACCAATCTGCTGGCTTTGAACGCCACTATTGAGGCGGCGCGAGCGGGAGCCGCCGGTAAGGGATTTGCCGTTGTCGCCAACGAGATTAAAGAATTGGCCAGACAGACGGCGGCCGCCACCGAGGATATCAAAGCCAAGATTGGCGGTGTGCAGTCATCGGCCGGCAGCGCTATTGCCGATATCGAAAAGATTACGTCTGTTGTCGCCGAAGTCGGTCAGATTGTTTCGGGCATTGCCGCCGCCATTGAAGAGCAGGCGGCGGTAACTCGGGATGTCGCCGGCAATATTGCCCAAGCCACCGCCGGAGTGCAAGAGGCCAACGAAAGAGTGAATCAGACCGCAACAGTGGCCATGACTATGGCCAGGGATATAGCGGATGTGGATACCGCCGCCGGTCATATTCGATCAGGCGGCCAGCAGGTTCAGGCGAGCGCCGCGGAACTTTCAAAACTGGCTGAGCAACTCAGGGGTCTGGTTGGACAGTTCAAGGTTTAATGATCAATCAAAACAGGGACGGGCAACAGGAAGCAGAAGATATTTCATCTTCTGCTTCCTGAATAAGAGATTGTGAGGAACAATCATGCAGCTGACGGAGAATAAAAAAAATATGGAAGCGGGTGCCGATGGGTTACTGGTAACCGGTTTTACGGTTGGTGATGCTTCCTTTGGAATTGACGCACGGTTGGTGCTGGAAGTTGTAAAGGTAGGCGAAGTAACTCCGGTGCACGGCGCGCCGCCCGGCGTCGCCGGCATTCGCAACCTGCGTGGCCGCATTGTCACCGTGGTGGACATGGCAACACACCTGGGACTGGGATGTGTCGATAATGGACCGGAAACGAGACTGCTGATTATGGAGCGTCACGGCGAACCGTTTGGCTTTCTGGTGGATGCCGTTACGGACGCCATCGCCCTGGATGTTGAGCACCTCGGTCCACCGCCGGCCGGCATGGACCAAAGCCTGCGAAGCCGCCTGATCGGTGTCTGGCGCGAGGGCGCAATTCTGACGGCAATCATTGACGCCGAGGCGCTGTTCAAATGGAATGATGAGTGATTCTTATGAAAGTTCTTGTGGTTGACGATTCGATTCTGTTTCGCAAGGCCATGACGGAGGTTCTGACGTCTTTGCCCGACGTCGAAGTGGTCGGACAGGCACAAAACGGCAAGCTTGCCGTGCAGAAAGTCCGGGAGCTGCAACCAGATCTCGTAACGCTGGACATGGAAATGCCTGAAATGGACGGTCTGGCCGTTCTTGACGCCCTGAAGGCGGCAGGGAATATGCCGGTTGTTATTGTGGTGAGTGCGTTGACCAGGCAGGGTGGCAAACTGACCCTGCAGGCCCTGCAGAAAGGCGCCTTTGATTTCGTCACCAAACCGGAAACGGCAAACGCCGAGGAAAGCCGCAAGGCTCTTTTGGAAGAACTGACTCCGCGGATCAAAGCACTTACCTTACGTTTTGGTATACGCGGTATTCTACGCGGTGCGGCTGCCGTTACACAGGAGCAAACAAAATCCCAAGCTGTTGCCGCGCCACGCCCTGCCATCGACAGCGTCGGCGTGCGCATGGCACGTCTTACCGGCGCCGCTAAACCTGAATTGGTCCTAATGGGTGTGTCCACCGGCGGTCCCAACGCCTTGGCGGTTATGCTTCCGACCCTGCCCCTGCTGGGCGTGCCGGTGCTGATTGTCCAGCACATGCCGCCTATTTTCACCCAATCTCTGGCAGAGAGTTTGTCCTCAAAGTGTACTTTGCGCGTCCGCGAGGCCTCTCATGGAGAGACCGCGGAAGCCGACACAATCTATATCGCCCCAGGCGGCCGCCACATGCGTCTCGTGCCCGGCCCGGAAGGGTGCAAAATGATCCAGATCACCGATGACCCGCCCGAAAACAACTGCCGCCCCGCTGTGGATTACCTTTTCCGTTCTGTGGCTCATCACTTTCCCGGCCGGGCCATGGGCGTGATTCTCACCGGCATGGGCAGCGACGGAACGTTGGGCCTGAGACTTCTCAAACGCCACGGCTGTTTCGTGATCGCACAGGACGAAGCAAGCAGCATCATCTACGGCATGCCCAAGTCAGCCGTAGATGCGGGTGTTGTGGATGAGGTTCTTCCCCTGGAAACGATTGCCGGCCGGATCGCTTCAGTCGTTCGGAGCGGATCATGACATTGACCAGCGATGAATTAAAATCCTGGAGCCGTTACATTCACGAGATTTGCGGAGTTTATCTGGATTCGTCAAAAGGTTATTTGATTGAAACCCGCCTGGATCCACTTTTGCGTGAAACCGGTTCCGGAAACTGGAGTGAGTTGCTTTTCAAGGCAAGGACTGTAGGCACGCTGCGCGTGAAGATAATCAATGCCATCACGACGAATGAAACATCCTTTTTCCGCGATACCTCGCCCTTCGATCTGCTTCAGCACAAACTTTTTCCTGAACTGATCGACCGTCGCAATAAAGCGGGTTTGAAACCCGTACCCATCCGCATATTGAGCGCCGCATGCTCCACGGGACAGGAAGCTTACAGCACAGCGATTGTCCTCAAAGAACTTCTCGGATCATTTACCGGATACGATATTCGCATTCTGGGAGTAGATATTTCTGACGCCGCCGTCGCCCAGGCTAGCTACGCCCATTATTCCCGCATGGAATTGGACCGTGGACTGGCTCCCGACAGACTTGCCCGATATTTCGAACCGGTCGGAGAACGATTTAAGGTCAGAGACGAATTGCGTGCCCTCGCTACTTTCCGGCGCGCCAATCTTCTTGACCCCTTTTCCGGCGCCGCTCCTTTCGACATTATCTTTTGCCGCAATGTGGCGATTTACTTTACAGAACCTGACAAGATTCGTCTTTTTCGAAATCTCGGACTCCTCCTTCCACGGGACGGGGCCCTGATTATCGGTTCCACCGAATCGATAACCGGCCTATGCCCTGAATTTGAACCAAAGCGCTATCTGCGCTCGGTTTATTACCAGAAAAAAACGTAAGGAAATGACGCATTGATCACAAACCAGATTTCCCGAAAACAAAGTCCCCACAGACACCCGCATCTGATTCTGTTATCGGCGGTTTCTATCGGCATAACCTTGTGCGCCTGGTGGATGACCGTCCGTGCCGACCTTGAAATTCGCGACAATCTGCTTGGCCGGGTACGCGTGGTGGCCGGGGCCTTAAACATGGACTATATTAACGTCCTGGACGGGTCCGAAGCCGATCTCAAAAAACCTGAATACCTGTGGCTTAAAGAAAGGCTTGGCGCGGTTCGGGCTGCCGATCCGAAATGCCGCTTTGCCTATGTTATGGGGCGCAGGACGAACGGCGACATATTCTTTTATGTGGACAGCGAACCGGCAAATTCTCAAGACTATTCTCCTCCCGGCCAGATTTATGAGGAAGCACCTGAGAGTTTCCGGAAGGTTTTCAGCTCTCGTCTGGCTGCGGTCGAAGGACCGGTAACGGATCGCTGGGGCGAGTGGATCACCGCCCTTGTTCCCTTGAGTGATCCGAAAACCGGCGAAACTGTGGCGGTACTGGCCATGGACATCGACGCCCGCGTCTGGAAATGGGATGTAGCGGCAAAGGTGGCTTTGCCGGTTGGGTTGATGTTTATCGTGTTGATTGTTCTTGCAGCTGCGCTTTTTGCCTCCAAACATCCTTCTGAGCAACCCGAACCCCTTGTGCGGCGGTTGATGCCCCTGATGACGATACTACTTGTATCGATTTTCGCCCTTGGTGGCGTGCTTCTATGGAGGCAGCATAGCGAACAACTTGCCGAAAAAACGGCATCCGCCACCGCTGAAGTTCGACGCGACCTGCAAAACGCTCTTGATCAAAATTTCCAAGGATTGTCCGCCCTGGCGCAAACCATTGCCCTTGATGTCCGGACACGCCGGAACCTGCAAAATGGGGACCGTCAGCGGTTATTTCTTGATTGGCGCGAATTATATAAAACGCTACGGGAAAAAAGCGGTTTAACGCACTGCAATTTCATTACTTCCAAACATACGATTTTGCTGCGTATGCAGCAGAAAGAACTGTATCAAGACAAGGTTGACCGCTTTACAATGCTTGAATCCGAGCGCTCCGGCAGAACCGCATGGGGAATTGAAACTGCTCGCAGCGGCGCGCTGATATTGAGTGTGGTGTACCCTGTATTTGAAAACAGCAAACTGCTGGGCTACGTGGAAGTGGGCAAGGATATGGATGAGGTTGTCAAAACGATCTCTCTTTCTCCCGGCACGGAACTGGCCATATTCCGAGATAAAGAAGGTCTCACACGTGCAGCGTGGGAAGCGGGCCGGCGCATGCTGGGACGAGACGCAGACTGGAACCGCATGACTTCCCGTCTGCTGATCTTTTCTTCCCGGAGTCATCTTCCCGATTCGTTCCTTTTTATCGCCGATTCCGTGCAGGACACGATGGAGCGGGATATTGTTGATGAAGGCAGAACCTGGCGTATTATGGTATCATCTTTCAAGGATGCTTCCGGCACAAAGATCGGCTCGCTTCTGGTCATGCAGGACATCACTTCCCTGAAAGCCGCTTTCAATCGTTATGGAATTCTGGGAGGCGTGGCTGGTACAGTTCTTCTGGCGGTGCTCCTGGCGCTGGTTTCCGTGATGCTACGGCGCGCTGATAAAGGAATTCTATCTCAGCAGATGGAATTACTGGCCAGTGAAGAACAACTTTCCGCCACGCTACGTTCCATCGGTGACGCCGTGATCACATGCGACCGCAAAGGCCGGGTAACCAGTTTAAACGGCGTCGCTGAAACGCTTACCGGATGGAACAGTCAGGAAGCGGCTACGCGGCCGCTGGAAGATGTCTTTCCGATTATCGACAGCCAATCCCGCAATACCGTTGAAAATCCCGTTACACGCGCTCTTGCCGAAGGTGTAATCGTGGAACTGGCCAATTCCACGGTGCTTATTTCACGAAACCAAAAGGAATACCAGATCGCCGACAGTTGCGCGCCGATCCGTGATGCCGCGGGTATCGTCATCGGCGCGGTCCTTGTTTTTCGGGATGTAACCGAGGAATACCGACGGATAGCCAAAATTCGCGAATCTGAAGCTTTTCAGCGGGATCTGCTTTTGAATCTGCCTGCGGCCGTAGTCATTGTTGATCCGGGTACACGCCGGATTGAACTGGTAAACGATTACGCAGCTTCGCTCTTCGGCGCACCGACGGATCAATTGCTCGGACAAGTATGTCACTCATTTTTATGTCCGGCGGCACAGGGAGCATGCCCTGTATGCGATCTTGGCAACACGGTGGATAAATCCGAGCGTATCATGCTTCGCGTTGACGGAAGTCGTCTGCCCATTCTTAAAACGGTGAAAAAAGTAATATTGGGCGGCCAGGAAAAGCTTCTGGAATGTTTCGTCGATATTTCCGAGCGTAAGCGGGCGGAGCAGGAATTGCTGGAGACAAACCGCCGGCTTGAGGAAGAGACGGCGCGCGCCAACGAGATGGCTGTGCAAGCGGAATTGTCCCGTCTGGAAACAGAAAAGCTCAACCGTAAGTTGAGTTTGCAAAAAGAGCGTGCCGATCTGATGGCACAAAAGGCGGATGCCGCCAACATCGCCAAGAGCGAGTTTTTGGCTAACATGAGTCATGAGATTCGCACACCGATGAACGGTGTGATCGGCATGACCGGATTGCTGCTCAATACGGAGCTTACCGATGATCAGCGGCGATATGCCGAGATCGTTAAGTCCAACGGCGAGTCTCTTTTGGGCCTGATCAACGACATTTTGGATTTTTCAAAAATTGAGGCGCGCAAACTTGACCTGGTGATACAGGATTTTGATTTGCAAAGCTTGCTGGACGGTCTTGCGGATTCCCTGGCGCACAGGACACAAGACAAGGGTTTGGAGCTTACCTGCACTGCCGATCCCGGAGTTCCCTTGCTGCTTTCCGGCGATCCGGGACGTTTGCGCCAGATACTCATCAATTTGGCGGGCAACGCCGTCAAGTTTACCGATGAGGGAGAAGTGGCTGTAAGAGTTTCAAGAGTTCAGGAAGCGAGAGAAAATATTGAGGGAACATGTTCGTTACGTTTTTCCGTGCGCGACACGGGGATTGGGATACCCAAAGACAAGGTTGGCATGCTGTTTTCCAAATTTACCCAGGTGGATGCTTCGGCGACGCGGCAGTATGGAGGCACAGGCCTTGGTTTGGCTATTTCCAGGCAGCTTGTTGAGTTGATGGAAGGTGAAATCGGGGTGAACAGCATAGTGGGCAAGGGGTCGGAGTTCTGGTTTACGGCACATTTTGGACTGCAGGCGCAAGCGGAACAGGTGGAAGCACCGCCCGCCGATCTGGCAGGAGTTCGCGTGCTGATTGTGGACGACAATGCGACAAGCCGCGAAATTCTCTTTACCCGTCTTGGCTTTTGGGGCATGCGTCCCCAGGAGGCTTCCGACGGTCTGTCCGGGCTTCAGGCTCTTCATTGTGCCTGCGAAGAAAACGATCCCTTCCGGCTTGCCGTTGTGGATATGCAGATGCCCGGCATGGACGGAGAGGCTTTCGGCCGCGCAGTCCATGCGGATAAGAGGCTTACCGATACGCGTCTGGTGATGCTTACCTCACTGGGAGAAAGGCGCGACGCAAATCATTTTCAGGAAATCGGTTTTTCCGCTTATGCAGTCAAGCCAATTCGTCACGAAGAACTCAGAGAAATTTTTTCTCAGGTTCTGACAGGCGGCGTTTTCCGATCCAGATCCCCGAGATTCAGTCTTTGGGAGACGCTACCCAACTTTTCCGATCGCAAGGCGCGTATTTTACTGGCAGAGGACAACATCACCAATCAGCAGGTTGCGAAGGGGATGTTGAAGATGATGGGGCTTACAACCGACACCGTGAATAATGGGCGCGAGGCCATTTTGGCGCTTGAAACCAAGTCCTATGATCTGGTACTCATGGACGTGCAAATGCCCGAGATGGATGGTCTGGAGGCAACAAAAAGAATCAGGAAACGGGAAGCGGAATTCGGGGATAAAAGTTCATTATCCCGCGTTCCTATTATTGCCATGACTGCGCATGCCATGCAGGGCGACAAAGAAAGGTGTCTTGAGGCGGGCATGGACGACTATGTTATGAAACCCGTTGCGCCTCGGGAACTGGCCGGGGCTTTGGAAAAATGGCTGACCAGGGCGCCGGAAATCGGAATTCAAAAAGCGGAAGTCGAAATGCAAGACGATGTTCCCCGTTTTTCAAGTATTTCCCATCCTTCGTCATTGGTCTGGAATCGCGCCGCAATGCTGACGCGATTAATGGATAATGAGGAACTGGTCATCACCATCCTACAGGTTTATCTGGAGGACATTCCCAAACAAATCGGGACCTTGCGAAGTTATCTGGATGCAGGTGACGCTGTCGGCGCCGAGCGACAGGCGCACTCCATCAAAGGAGCGTCAGCCAACGTGAGCGCTGACGCCATGCGAGACTTGGCTTTCGAGCTGGAACAGGCCGGCAAGGCAAAAGATCTGCAAAGTATGAAAGCGCGTCTGGAAGAGTTGGATGCGGTGTTTGAAGAGTTCAGGAAGGAAGCGGAAACCGGATTGAATCAGTAAATTTTCCGAAGTCCTGCTTCCGACTGCCGAATAACGATAAAAGGAGGAAATTGATGAAAACACTAATTGTCGAAGATGATTTTACAAGCCGTCTGCTGTTACAGGAACTTCTGAAGATCTACGGGCCGTGTCACATCGCAGTAAATGGCAAGGAGGCGGTTGAAGCCGCTCGCATTGCATTGGATTCCGGTGAACCTTACGATCTGATCTGCATGGATATCATGATGCCGGAAATGGACGGTCAGGAGGCTCTGCGCAGAATCCGGGAACTGGAAGAGGACAGGGGTATTCTTTCCACATATGGCACGAAGATATTCATGATTACTGCTTTGGGCGATATCAGAAATGTCAGTGACGCTTATGGCAATATGTGCGACGCTTACCTGACCAAGCCGATCCAGCAAGCAAAACTGCAGGAGGAACTGCGAAAATTGAAACTGGTGAAAGAATAATGCGCAAGGAGGAAGGAATACAGCAAGAACAGGGCTGAATCCATCTGGTAAATATAAACATAGGAAATAAAAGAGTTATTCTATGAATCGAATACTTTTGGCGGATGACGACCGGGTAAATTTACGTGTTCTGGAAGCATTCCTCAAACCCCTGGGACATGAACTGATTCTGGCTCATGACGGAATGGAAGCCTGGGATCTTATTCATCAGACATCACCTGATTTGATTCTTCTGGATGTCATGATGCCCAAGCTGGATGGCTTTGAAGTTGCCAAAAGAATAAAAGAGAACGAAAGCACAAAATCCATTCCTGTGGTCATGGTTACAGCGCTGACGGATGTTGAAAAACGGGTGATCGCCTATGAAGCCGGCGCGGATGACTTTCTTACAAAACCTGTTGATCGGATTGAACTTTTGGCCAGAGTCCGTTCCCTGTTAAAGGTCAAGGAATATCACGATCATCTCCGCAATCATAGAGAACGCCTGGAACAGGAAGTACAGGAAAGAACCAGAGAATTACGTCTGGCAACGGATAAAATCATCCGGGCATCACTGGATACCATTTTCCGTTTGGCGACGGCCAGTGAATATCGTGATGATGACACGGGGGCACACATCCGGAGAATGAGTTCGTATTCGGCGATAATTGCCCGCGCGATGGACCTGTCCAATGCGGAAGTGGAGAATATCAGACACGCTGCACCAATGCATGATGTGGGAAAGATCGGCATTCCGGATGCCATATTATTAAAGCCGGAAGAGCTTACCGGTGATGAATGGAAAATCATGAAAAACCATACCATCATCGGCCGGAATATCCTGAAGGACTCCGAGTCTGAAATCATACAGCTGGCCGAGATCATCGCTTTGAACCATCATGAGCGTTGGGATGGCAGCGGCTATCCCAACGGACTAAAGGGAAAGGAAATTCCAATGGTTGGAAGAATTGTCGCCGTCGCCGATGTTTTTGATGCCTTAATGTCGGATCGCCCTTACAAAAAAGCATTTGCTTTTGACCATTCCTTGCAAATCTTGCAGGATGAAAAAGGCAGTCACTTTGACCCGGAAGTAATGGATGCCTTTTTTTCTGTTCAAGAGGAAATTCTTCAGATACGTAAAGAGCATCTTTGATCACAGACAGGAAAATAGAACAGGGATGGCCATGAAAATCATTTCGCATTCAAACCATAGAGATTCAAAGGACAATGGATATGACGCAGGACAAGGAAATTTTTAATCGGGAGGAGTTGCTCGACCGGTTAAGCGGGGATGAAGAAACTATCACCATAATTGTTTCGGTTTTTATTGAAGACGTCTCCTCCCAGGCAGAAGAATTAAGAAATGCCATCGAGAGCGAACAATTAAAAAAAATTGAACAGATTG
>Ga0209201_1000530_pt1 | contig 52523 bp, 45 predicted proteins | sample AD_UKC055_MetaG_FD_184411 | JGI IMG/M metagenome (GOLD analysis project Ga0209201, IMG submission 184411) | Active sludge microbial communities of municipal wastewater-treating anaerobic digesters from USA - AD_UKC055_MetaG (SPAdes) (version 2) | ecosystem: Engineered > Bioreactor > Anaerobic >... | reverse complement strand
GGGTAGGACTATCGTATCGAGGCTCTTTAGCCTTCTTGAGAGGTAGATGATGGCGAGTAGGTGTTGACTGTTCCCCACTCTTGGGGTGGACCACGCTGGCAATCCCTATGCTGGCACTAAAAAAATGTCCCTCGTGCGGCAGCTTTAAGCCGTAGCATTGGTCAGGGAATGTTTTACATTTATAATTATAAGAGTGAATGTGCGGAAAGTCAATAGGCAACTACGACCACTCTCTGGGGAGCGTGACTGTGCGCCCGGCGGGGATGATCAACGAGATGGGATTGGAAGACGCACGGAGATTCCGTAGCGCGCTTGACAGCTCAGCCCCGGCATACATTTTGGCCCCCGAGCCATCCTGAAGTGATCTGGAGGTGCAAAGATGACTCTCGCCTTCGTCGTCTTGATTGTGCTCAGCGCTGCCCTGGAGCTGTGGGGGGAATATCGCCCCGCGCGGACGTGGGTCTACGTCTTCAAGCCGCTCACAACGCTGCTGATCCTGGGGCTGGCAGTCTATCGCGGCGCGACGGTCGGCTTCGAGCGTTCGGCGCTCTGGATCGGGGTGGGACTCGTGTTCTCCCTGGCGGGAGATGTCTTCCTCATGCTCCCCGACGACCGTTTCATTCCGGGCCTGCTCAGTTTTTTCGTCGCCCACCTGTGCTACATCGCCGCTTTCACGGCGGGACGGGGATTTGGCCTCACTCCCTGGCTGCTGCTGGCCTTTGTCGCCTGCGGGGCGATCGTGTATCGCCTCCTCTGGCCCGGCCTGCAGGACCTGCGCTGGCCCGTCTTGGGATACCTCCTGGGGATCCTGACCATGGGCTGGCAGGCGTGGGAACGCTATCTGGCGCTCGGCGGACCGCTGGCGCTGGCTGCCGCCATCGGGGCGTTATGCTTTATCCTCTCCGATGCGACCCTGGCATGGCAGCGTTTCCGGCGGGACTTCGCCAGCGCGCCGTTCCTGGTGATGCTGACTTACTACCTCGCCCAGCTACTCATCGCGCTTTCCGTGGGGGCCTGAGAGCGTGGAAAAATAAGCAGCGGGCCGTGTCTCCACGACCCGCTGCATGCCCTCAACGGGATTTGAACCCATGTACCAGGCTTGAAAGGCCTGTGTCCTGACCAGACTAGACGATGAGGGCGAGACTCACAAATTGTAACATAAAGGAAGCAGCTGTCAAGCACTCGCCAGCCCAAAAGTTGACAGGCGACAGCGATTATGTTACTATACCGTTTTGGCTGGGGATGGAATTCCCAACCTGACACGAGCCAACCGCGCTGAAGCGCGTTGTGGGAGGAGTTCGCTTCAGCGAACTTGACCTGTCAGCCCCGGAATTCATTCCGGGGCTGACGCATCACGCATTTTCTGAGGAGTTTATATGTTCATGCGGCACATTACCGCAAATTAAAATAACGTGGGCGCTTGCGCACGTGAGCACGGGTTCTATTTCCTGAGGAGCAAATCGGAGCATGGAAAAATTACAAATCATCCCCCTGGGCGGCCTGGGGGAAGTCGGCAAGAATATGCTGATACTGGAGTATGGTCGCAACATTTTGGTGCTGGACGTGGGGTTGATGTTCCCGGAGACCAACATGCCGGGCGTGGATTTCATCATCCCCGATTACGACTACCTTCGTGATAAGGCCGATCGCATTCGCGGTGTGGTGATCACGCACGGGCATGAAGATCACATCGGCGCGCTGCCGTATTTCCTGCGGGAGTTCCACGTGCCCGTCTATGCCACACTGCTCACCCGCGGCCTGATCGAGGTGAAGCTCAGTAGCAGCCTCCGCAAACAGGCAACCCTCCACACGATGGCCCCTGGCGACGTGATTCACCTGGGACCTTTTACCGTGGAACCCTATCACGTCTGCCACAGCATCCCCGACGCGGTGGGGGTGGGCATCGAAACGCCGGTAGGATTGGTCGTCCATAGCGGCGATTTCAAACTGGACCCCACGCCGGTGGACGGCCTGCCCACCGAAATCGCCAGGTTAGCGGACTTCAACCGCCGCGGTGTGCTGGCGCTGTTCTCCGATAGCACCAATGCGGATCATGCCGGCACGACCCCCTCGGAGATGACGCTCACCCGCGCCCTGGAGGACGTCTTCCAGCAGGCGAAGGGGCGCATCATCGTGGCGACTTTCGCCTCGCTCATCTCACGCCTGCAGCAGGTGACCGAGGTCGCGCGCAAGTACGGGCGCAAAGTGGCCGTGGCGGGCACCTCGATGGCGGCGAACATCAAAATGGCGCAACGGCTGGGCTATCTGGACCTTCCCCCCGACCTGTTTCTCTCCTTGCAGGACATCCAACGCCTGCCGCCGCATCAGGTGACAATCCTGGCGACCGGTTCGCAGGGCGAGCCGCAATCTATCCTCGGACGTCTGGCGTTCGGGCGACATCCTTCCCTGCGGATCACGCACGGCGACACGGTGGTGCTGTCCTCCCACACCATCCCCGGCAACGAGGAGACCGTGCATGGCGTCATCAACCGCCTCTTCCAGAAAGGCGCCAACGTCTTCTATCATCCGGTGGCGCCCGTGCACGTCTCAGGACACGCGAGCCAGGAAGAGCAGAAAGCGCTGCTGAACATTCTGCAGCCCAAATTCTTCGTCCCCGTTCACGGCGAGCTGCGGCATTTGCATCAACACGCCGTTTTGGCGCAGCAGGTGGGGATTCCTCGGGAGCGCATCGCCGTGGTGGAAAACGGCTATGTGCTGCGCTTCACCAAAGACAGCATGGAGATCGGGGAACGTATCCCCGGCGGCTACGTCTTCGTGGATGGCGTGCTCGTGGGGCCGGTCGTGGATCAAAGCGTTCTGCAGGAGCGCGAATCCCTGGCGCTGGCGGGGGTGTGCAGCATTGTCTTCCGCTACAACCAACGGCAGGGAAAGCCGATAGGCGACCCCGAGATCACCCTGCGCGGTTTCGTGAACCTGCGGGTGGCCCAGGAATTGCTCGAGGAGGCGCGGCAGGTCGTGCGCACCGCGTTCAATACTGTTCAACCCGGCGCGAACGTCAAAGTCGCCGAGCAGGCGGTGGAAAAAGCCGTCTCCGATTTCTTCTTCCAGAAAGCGCGCAGTCGCCCGGTGATGTTGGTCACGGGCGTGGCGTTGATGTGAGCTCTCTGGCGCTCGCGGCGCGCTGAACATCCGGCAGGCCATGGCGCATATCCTGATTGCCTACAAGCAATTTCCTGCCCCTGGGGTAGGGCACGCCGGCGGCGAATCCGTCTACCGCCTCATGGAGCTGCTCCATCAGCGCGGACATCGTCTCACCCTCGTGGCGCGGATTCAGGAGGTCGAGCGTCCCCTGTTGCCCGTAACCGCGGCGCTCTGCGAGCGGGTAGTGACCGTCCCCCATCATCGCTCGCTGCCCGGCCCGCGTCCGCTGGCGCTGTTGCGCAGCTACCTGGCCTTGCGTCACGCCACGCAACGCACCCTCTGCGACGTGCGTCCCGACGTCCTCCATATCGAATTCGCGCAGACGGGAGCCGTCGTCTTGGGCCTGCGCGGCGCGCCGACTTCGATCCGCGCCCACGACGTGAACTGGTTTCTCATGGAACAGCAGGCGGCGCGACAACGCGGTGCCGCGCGCTGGCGCAGTCGTGGGCTGCGCGCCGTATTCCTCACCCTGGAGCCCCGGCTCTACCGCCGCTTTGACCTGGTCGCCGCCATCTCCGAAGGCGACCGTCGCCTGTTAGCCGCGCGCTGTGCGCCGCAACCCGTGCTGCTGTTGCCGCTTGCGCCGGCGTTTCATCCGGCTGCGGATGCACCGGCGGCAGTTTCCCGCGGCGCGAACGTCCTCTTCGTCGGAGCGATGTCGCGCGCTTACAACCGCGAGGCGGTGCTGTGGTTCCTCGACGCCATCTGGCCCGCCATCGCGCAGGCCGCGCCTGAAGCGCGCTTCTACATCGTGGGAGCCGATCCGCCCGCAAGCGTGCGCGCCCGGCACGATGGACAGCGCGTCTTCGTCGTCGGTTTCGTCCCCGATCTGGCGCCCTGGTATCAGGCGGCGGATGTGGTCGTCGCGCCGCTGCAGGTGGCGGGAGGATTGCTGCAGAAAGTGGTGGACGCCATGGGGATGGGGATTCCGGTGGTCGCGACGACGGTCAGCAATCACGGTTTGGGCGCTATTCCCGGCGAACACCTCCTCATCGCGGACGCGCCGGAACCCTTTGCGGAGGCCGTGATCCGCCTGCTGCGCTGCCCGGAGGAGCGCGAGCGCCTCGGGCAAGCCGGGCAGCGCTTTGTGACGGCCCATTACGATCCCGAAGTGCTCCTCCCACAGTGGGAGGCGGCGTTGTTGCAGCTCCTGGACGCCAGAAACGAAAAAGCCTCGCCGCTCCAGGGGGACATGTGCCATCGAGAATAGAAGTCAGTGAGCCGTGAACAGAGAGCCGTTGTAGTCTCTGGTCGTCACGCTACATTCACACATTATTTTCATTCGTGTGCTGGCGCAGGGCCTTTCCATTACAAGGGTTATTCATGGTATAATGGCCCATAGGGGATTGCGACGCGGGGGGCCAGACCTCAATGCAGTTTTCGCATCCCCGCGCTAAGCGCAGGGACGCTTTCTTGATCTCAAGCATTTCCAGGGCTGAAAGAGTTTGATGCCATGTCACGCAGAGCGACTATGATTCGCAAAAAAAACCGTGCGCCGGCGGTCATGACGGGCGTGTTACTGGTCGTTTTCGCTATCATCATCCTCGTGGGGGGAGCGCTGTTGCTTTCAGTCGGCCGCGGCCTGCTCTCCGATTCGGGAATCGTGCCCGGCCTGAGCGCCTCGGATGGTTCTGACAGCCCCAATGTCGAGCGGCGGTTTGGGCAGGTGATCCCCGGCTGGAAGGGAACGGAGCGGGTGAACCTGCTGCTCCTGGGGGTGGACGAGCGTCCGCAGGAAAACGGCATGGCACGCACCGACACGATGATGGTGCTCACGCTTGATCCGACGACGCTGCAGGCGGGGGTGCTTTCCATCCCCCGCGACCTGTGGGTGCCGATTCCGGGCTACAATCAGGGGCGCATTAACACCGCGTACCGGCTGGGGGAGATGTACAACTATCCCGGCGGCGGCCCGGCCCTGGCGCGGGAAACCGTCGAGTACAACCTGGGTATCCCCATTCAATATTACGTGCGCCTCAACTTCCAGGGCTTTGTGGATCTGGTAGACCTCATCGGCGGGATTGACGTCTACGTGGCGGAGCCGATCAACGATCCCCTTTACCCGGACAATAACTACGGCTACGATCCGCTCTACATTCCGGCGGGACAGCAGCATTTCGATGGCGCCATGGCGTTGAAGTATGCCCGCACCCGCCACGATAGCAACGACTTCGAACGGGCGCGCCGTCAACAGCAGGTGTTGCTGGCAGTCCTGGAGCGGGTCAGCAGCCTCAACCTGCTGCCGCAGCTCGCCCCGAGGCTTGGCGAGCTCTACACCCTCATGGATCAATCCGTGAGCACGGATCTGACCCTCGATGAGGTGCTCGCTCTGGCCGGGCTGGCGGTCAAAGTGGATCGTACCCAGATCCGCTTTGCGGTCATTGATAGCACCTGCACGGAGAACTACATCACCCCCGAAGGCGCACAGGTGCTGATCCCCTTGCGCGATCGGATCCGTGAGGTGCGCGATTACGTCTTTGGGGGCGCCGAACTGGCGTCACAGACCGTGGAGCAGGAAAGCGCGACCATCGGCGTGTTGAACGGCACCGGGCGCGCCGGGCTGGCGGCGAGCACGGCGGAGTACCTCAAGGGGCAGGGGGTGGCCGTGGCGGCCTTTGGGAACGCCGACCGCGCGGACTACGCGACCACGATGATCATTCTCAATCGCCCCAAACCGGCGACGGCGGCGCGTCTGGCGACCCTGTTGGGCCTGCCGCAGAGCGCCATCGTTACGGCCTCGAATGCCGCTGCCGCGCAAGACATCACCCTTCTTCTCGGCGCCGATTACCCCGGTCCGCCAACGTCTCCTTGAGCAGCGAGCGCCCCCTTGCGTCCGGGAACCTTTGGGGTTCGCCGGACGTTTGATGTTGTATAATGGATGGGCACCTGTGGTATAATCGAGGCTTGTGATGGCACAACAGGACGCTACGCGGACCAAAACTTTCAAGACGCTGATGCGGCTTGGGCTGGTGCTGATCTATGTGATCGTCACCGGCACGGCGGCAGTGGTGACATTTTTCCGCGTGCGGGAGATGGCGGCGGCTTCGGAGTTGCTGCCAGATTTCACGGCCACGGAGAAGCAGCCCCCGAGTGAGAATGTCGTCTTCCCGGAGGGACAGTCCCTGCCCAAATGGACCGGCACAGAGCGCCTCACCGTGTTGCTGTTGGGCATTGATGAGCGCGCTCAGTGGAATGAACCCGCCTGGCGCACCGACACCATGATGGTCCTCACGCTCGACCCCGTCACCCTGGAGGCGGGAGTGCTTTCCATCCCGCGCGACCTGTGGGTCGAGATCCCCACTTCCGGCTATGGGCGCATCAACACGGCGCACTACCTGGGGGATCTCTATGATTATCCCGGCGGGGGGCCGGCGCTGGCGGCATTGACGGTCGAGCGCAACCTGGGAATTCACATTGATCACTACGTGCGCATCAACTTTGAGGCGTTCGTGACCTTCGTGGATGAGATCGGCGGCATTGACATCGAAGTGCCGGAGACGATTGATGACCCCCTCTATCCCGACAACAACTACGGCTATGAGCCGCTCTACATCGAGGCCGGTCTGCAGCATTTCTATGGCGACATGGCGCTCAAATACGCGCGCACCCGTCACAGCGGCAACGGCGATTTCGACCGCGCCCGGCGCCAGCAGCAAGTCATCCAGGCCGTGTTAGAGCGGGTGAGCCGGCCTGAGGTGCTGGCGCAGCTGCTCGCCAAAGCGCCGGAGCTGTATTCGAAGGTGGAAAGCTCGCTTGCGACCAGCCTCAAGTTTGACCAGCTGCTGGCGCTTGCCGGGTTGGCGCGGGAAGTGACCTCCGACAACATCCGTTTTGCCGTCATTGACGAAAGCAGCACGCTGTCCTGGGAGACGCCGGAGGGCTGGCAGGTCCTCGTCCCGATTCACGATCGCATTCGGGAGCGCCGCGACTTCGTGTTTTGGATTGGCCCGGCGGTAGAGGATAACGGCGCTGCCGAGGAGGGCGCGACCCTCCTGGTGCTGAACGGCACGCAGCGCGAGGGGCTGGCTTACGCGACGGCGGAGTACCTCAAGGAGAACCGGATCCCCGTGACCTCCTACAGCAACGCCGATCGGCAGGACTATGAGAGCAGCCTGGTCATCATGAACCGCAGCCTGCCTCACACGGCGCAACGGCTGCTCGCGCTGTTGCAGCTCCCCGACTCCGCCCTGGTGCAGGGGGACAATCCTACCGCGGAATACGACATCGTCATCATCCTGGGGCGCGACTACGCTGAGCCGTAGGGTTGAAGTTTTCCCTGAGCGTGTAGCTCTGCTCCGTTTGCCGCTTTCCCTCAGAGTGCCATCGGCGCCGCTCCCGCGCTATAGGCCGATTCCCCGGCTATACAATAGCCATAGGCTCGCGAAATACCCCCCTACCAGCAGCAAGGCGTCAATTTCCACTACCCAGATGCGACGCGCCTGGCGCGCTTGATTGCCGATGAGGCCCAGGCAGGTGAGCAGCAGCCCCAGCAACCCCACCAGCGCGAACTCCGGATCAATCATACCGAGAAGTCGCCCCCCTGTGTAGAACACGTCGGTCAAGCCGAGGGCGAACATATTGAAGATGTTGCTGCCGAAGAGGTTGCCCAGCGCCATGTCATAGGCGCCCAGGCGCGCAGCAGCAATGGCAGCGATCAGTTCTGGCAGCGAGGTGATGAGCGCCAGGAGCGCCGTTCCCACGAAACTTGCTCCCAATCCGGTGATCTCCGCGATCTCGACGCTGCTTTGCACTAACCGAGGGCTTACCAGGATCAACACGGCTGCGGCCAGGACAAAGCCGAGAAGGGCACGCTTGAGAGGCGGCACGCCAGCGTCCTCTGCCACCTCTGCCGTTTCTGGATTGCCGTTTGCAGGGTCATTGTGGCGGATAAGCCAGACGCTTGCGATGTAGGCTCCCATCAACAGCAGGCTATCCAACCCGACCCAGCCGATTTTGACATCAATGTCGGCAAGGATAAAGAAAGTTGCCAGGCCGATCAGCATGGTAGCGAGGCTGGCAGTCAAGGCATGGCGCATGGCGACTTGCCGTAAGACGCGCTGTTTGTAGAAGATGAGCCCCAACAGCCCTACCAGAGCCATGTTGAACATGTTGCTGCCCAGCATATTGCCGGCGGCCAGGCCAATCACGCCTTGCTGCAGCGAATTGATTGCCGTAAGAAATTCGGGCAGCGAAGTCGCCCCTGCCATCAACAGGACGCCGATGAACATGCCGCCGAGTTTGGTGCGATAGGCGATTGCATCGCCATACTCCGCCAGTTTGATGGAGGCCAACACCAGAATGGCGGCGCTGACAAGAAAGATGATCCAGACCATGTGCTCCTCTCCCTCTTAGCGCACGTTTTGTTTGGGTAGCCCTCGCACCATCGAGAGCGGCCAGGCGGCCAGAATGCCAGTATTGGGTGTGCTCAGATCACCGACTACATCTTCCACAGCGCTCACACACTGTTCGACCATGGCTTCATTTTCTACAAGCGTAAACAGGGTGTAATTCCCGCGTTCGGCGCGTTCGACGAGCTGTTCAAAATCGAAGCGCATCGGGATGCGGCGGTGTTTCGTTTGTCGGCGGAAAATGCCGCTGCTTTCAATGATGGTCACGCCGCTGACTCCTACCGCTTCCCAGGCATCTAAAATGGCGTCCAGTTTGTCGGGGTTGTCGAGGACATACATCACCATGAACATGAGCGGGCCTCCTCAGAGAAGAACAAAAGGTTACGACACCTGCGAGCTGATGATGCTCTGAATGATATATGATTCTCCCAGGCCAACAAGGAGGAGTGTCACCATGAGTCAGGAGTTAGTGCACCTCGCTAGATGAAGTACAGCGAGGCGCAGCGTCGCCGATTTGAAGTTGATGTGAAGCAGCGCCATGAGGCGTTTTTCCTTGATGCCAGGCTGAACAGTGATCCGGGGTCTCTCCTTCGAAAATAGAGGTCAGCAAGTCAGCAAATAAGCGAAAAAAATCACTTGCGTGACAAAGGTACCGCCACTGACTGAAAAACGCAAGATTTCCTGGTGATTGCTGAAGATTAAGAATCAACTTTCTGCAAAACCCCTATTTTTTTTCTGCAAACATCGGCCAGCACGCGATGCCGCCCAGCTACTTAGCAGCACCCCCTCACTTTTTCCCTTGCCACAGGCCCTCGTAGAGCCGCCGCAGTTGACGACCGGTGCGTTGCCAGGAGAAGGCATGGGCGGCGCGTTCGCGGAGCCGGAGGCCCAGGTCGCGCCCGGCGACGGGATTGCGCAGGATGAACGCCAGCGCCCGCGCCAATGCCGTCGCATCGCCCAGCGGTTCGGCGTAAATCCCCAACTTCCCCAGATATTCCCGACTGACCGGCGTATCGTACACGACGGTCGGCAGCGCCATCGCCATGTAATTGAGGATCTTGCCGCTGCCTTCAGTGGCGGAAATCTTGGGGGCGACGGCGACGTCCCCCAACGCCAGATAGGCCGGCGCCTCCTCGTAGCGGGTTTTGCCGGTGAAGATCACATCCGCGTCGGTCAGGCCGAGCTCCCGCGCCATCTGCCGGTAACGCTCGACGGCCGGAAAGCCCATGATCAGGAACGAGACGGCGTAGCCGCGACGCCGCAGTTGCGCGGCGGCCTGGAGCAGCTGCGGAATGCCCTGGTAATCCGCCAGTAGCCCCAGATAGACCACGACCTGACGTCCTGCCGGCACTCCCAGAGCCGCGCGTTGGTCGGCGCGCGCGTCGGGGGCGAGACGACCGGGGGTGAAAAAATCGAGGTTGACGCTATCCGGCAGCGGGATCACGCCATCCTGGCGGCCAAAATCGCGCGCGAGCACCTCGGCGCTGTGGACCGTGCTGGTGACAATGGCGTCGGGCAATTGCACAATGCGCTCTTCGAGGCGCCGCCACCAGTAGTACGCCGGGGTATCGGGCCGGATGAAATGGTGATCCACCATCTCCGCTGTCATGCTGCCCTGGAAATCGAAGACGAGGGGCACCCGCAGCAATCGCGCCAGCACACTGCCGATCAGCGCGCCCTCGTGCAGATGGCCGTGAATCAGCTGCGGACGCCAGCGCAACGCTTCCCCCAGCGCGCGCAGTGAGAGCAGCGCGTCGAAGGCGATCTTGTGGCGCGAGGACCCCACCTCGTAATCGGCGCGCCAGGGCGTCGGCGCGGAACGCACGATATCGAGGCCGGGCCAGTCGCGTCCCATGTAATAGGTAGCAATGCGCACCGCCATCCCTTGCGCGAGCAACGCCTGCGTCTCTTCCAGGATGCGGACGTGACAGCCGTAATCCAGGAAGAAGGACGTCGGCGCGATCATCAGGATGCGTTGGCGTTCGTCGCTGGGCATGTCTCAGGCATCATCCAGTTCTTGCAGGGTGCGCAGCAGCGCGTCGAAATCCGGTCCCAGAGTCTCCGCGGGGGACGGGGCGCCGTTGGCCCCTCGATGATGCTCACGGATGAGGGCGACAGCGCGCGGCGACGCTCCCGCCTGTTGGGCGAGCGCTGCCCCCCATTCCGCATGGCGCTTGCGGATGACGAAGCCGCGGGTCAGTCCATGGGGGATTTCCTCGGCCGCCCACCGCGCGGCCTGGCGCGGCAAAAACGCTTCTCCCAGGACGACCAGTACCCGATCCCAGAGGCGAGGCGGTGCGACGCTTTTACCGCAATCGTGGAGCAGCGTGGCGATCTGGACATCGGCAGCGCGATGGCCGCGCGCTTCCAGCGCCCGGCAGAGGGCGATGCCGTGCTGTTGCTCGGCGCGGGGCATCCGGCGGAACAGCGTCAGCAGTTCCGGCGTGAGGCGCGCCGCGGCGTATTCCAGGTCCACCGGCCAGCAAGGGGCGCGCAAGGTGCGCCAGAATTGCGAGATCCGATACCGTACCCGTCTGGCGCTCACCACAGGCCCAGTAAACGAAACAACAAGCTATAAAGGGGAGTCATTATCGCGCCGACGATGTCCAGACCGATGAGGGGGAGGATGAAGAGCACGGCCAGAAGAATGTAGATGGAGATCGGCTCCAGGCTCTCAATGAAATCGGCGACCGCGGGCGGCGCGACGCCCGCCAGGATGCGCGAGCCATCGAGCGGCGGAATTGGCAGGAGATTGAACGCGATCAGGCCCACGTTGACGATGATCACTAAGAGGATGACCCTGAATAACCACGCGGCCACTTGTTCGGGGAGCAGATTGAGCACTCCCAGGTGCAAGATGGCAGCGAAAAAAGCCGCCTGAATGAAGTTTGAGAGCGGCCCGGCCAACGCCGAGAGCGCCATCGCCAGGCGGGGATTGCGGACTTTGTACATGAGATGGGGGTTGACGCGAGCGGCGCGTCCCCAGCCAAAACCAGTCAGGAGAATCATGAGCGTGCCAAACGGATCGAGGTGCGTCGCCGGGTTCAGTGTGAGCCGTCCCTCGCGCTCCGGGGTCGTGTCGCCCATCAGATGCGCGGCAAAGCCATGCGCCCACTCGTGGATCGGTATCCCCAGGAGCACGACGATCAGGCGCGCGAGCAATTCATCCGCCGTAGGAAGAGTGAACATGTTGGCCCCCTTTACTCTCATAACTTCCTGGAGTATAACGCACCCTCCCGTTCAGGCAAGTCTCCGGCGCCGGCGAGGACCGGTCACGACAAGAAAAAGCCGTGTTCCTCGTTTGGAGAGCCAAATCCCTTGCTGTGGACGCGATGTTCATCCTTTGTGGGGCTTTTCAGCGTCGGGCAGCGGGTCGGGGTAAGCTTGTCACCCTAAAACATAGAAGCCCTTCACTTGTATTAATCCTGAGTGCGGTTAGCATAGTGGGAGATGGGAGACGATCTCTCGTCTGATGCCATTATCTCCAAACCGGCGCAGCGTAGAGAATGCGGGCAAAAAGTGCAGCTCCTTCTACATACCTGTGCGATGTTGGCGCGAGGCCCAGGGATGCCGATGACGCAAGAAGAGGTGAGACAGATCGCTGCGCTGGCGCGATTGGCCCTCACCGACGATGAAATCGTCCTGTTCCAGGAGCAGCTCTCTGCGATCCTGGACTACGTCGCTTCGCTCCAAGAGCTCGACACGCATCAGATTCCCCCGACGGCGACGGTGTTGCCCTTGCATACCGTCTTGCGCGAGGACGTTCCCGGTTCCACCCTGCCTCAGGATGAGGCGTTGTTCAACGCGCCACAGGCGCAAGCCGGCTGTTTTCGGACGCCGCCGATCATCGTGAAGGAGTGAGGGTGACGTCTCCCGCCGATTTGACCATCCATGAGGCGGCGACGCTGCTGCGTGAAGACGCGCTGAGCGCCGTCGTGCTCACTGAAGCCGTGATCGAACGCATCCTCGCGGTAGATAACGACGTGCGCGCTTACCTCACGCTCACGCCCGAAGCGGCGCTTGAACAGGCCGCGCAGGCCGATGCGCTTCGGGCCGCGGGGGTGACGCTGCCGTTGCTGGGGATTCCCATCGCGCTGAAGGACAATCTCTCCACGCGCGGCGTGCCGACGTCGTGCGGTTCGCGCATCCTGGAAGGGTACGTCCCACCCTTCGACGCGACGGTAGTCCGCCGCCTCAAGGAAGCTGGCGCGGTGCTGCCCGGCAAAACCAACCTCGACGAGTTTGCCATGGGGTCCAGCACCGAAAATTCGGCCTTCTTCCCCACGCGCAACCCCTGGCGGCTGGATCGTGTGCCGGGGGGGTCGAGCGGCGGCAGCGCGGCGGCGGTCGCTGCTGGCGAGGCGTTGGCAGCGCTCGGCTCGGATACGGGCGGCTCGGTGCGTCAACCCGCCGCGTTGTGTGGGCTGGTGGGGGTCCGTCCGACGTATGGGCGGTGTTCACGGTATGGGCTGGTGGCTTTTGCTTCCTCGCTGGATCAGGTCGGCCCTCTCACCCGCGACGTGACCGATGCGGCGTTGCTGCTGAGCGTCGTGACGGGGCACGATCCATGTGACAGCACGTCCCTGCCTGCCGCGCCGTTTGATTCCACGGCGGTGTTGTGGACGGATGACCTGCGCGGCATGCGCATCGGCGTTTCGCCGATCGGGGACAGCGCCGGGGTGCAGCCCGACGTGCGGCGCGCGTTCGACGCCGCCGTGGACACGCTGGCGGGACTGGGCGCCGAAATGATGACGGTGTCGCTGCCGCACAGCGAGAGCGCGCTTCCAGCGTACTACCTGATTGCCCCCGCGGAGGCCAGTGCCAATCTGGCGCGCTTCGACGGGATACGCTATGGCTATCGCGCGAAGGCGGAGACGCTTGAGGAGCTGTACACTCGCACCCGAGGCGAGGGTTTCGGCGCGGAAGTCAAGCGTCGCCTCATGCTGGGGACGTATGCCCTGCGCGCGGGGTATTACGACGCTTATTACCGCAAGGCGCAGCAAGCGCGCACGCTGATCCGGCAGGATTTCGAGGCGGCGTTCGCGCAGGTGGAGGTCATCATCGGCCTGACCTCGCCGGTGACGGCTTTCCCGCTGGGTGAGCGCGTGAGCGATCCGCTGCGCATGTACCTGGCGGACATCTTCACGCTGCCGCAGGCGCTCGCCGGGCTGCCGGCGCTCAGTCTGCCGTGCGGCTTTGACGCGGACGGGCTGCCCATCGGTCTACAGCTCACGGCGCCGGCCCTGGAGGAGGGGCGGCTGCTGCGGGTGGCTTATGCCTACGAGCAGGCGACACCCTGGCACATCCAGCGACCTGTGAGGAGTTGACATGTTCCTGTAAAAAAAGTTCCCTTCTCCCCGCGCAGGGCGCGGGGAGAAGGGGCCAGGGGATGGGGGTAAAAGTTTACTCTCAATTTTCTGCAGTCACCATGAAATCTTGCGTTTTTTAGTCAGTGGCGGCACCTTTGTCACGCGAGTGATTTTTTTTCGCTGATTCGCTTTTTCGCTGACTGCTGATCTCTATTTTTGAAGGAGACGCCATACGCTAGCGCACATCATCCAAGAATGAAAAGGTGAGTCGTGAGCAGCGACGGCGACGGCTCACGGGTCGGCTGGGGATGGAATCCTCAGCCTGACACGAGCCAACCGCGCTGAAGTGCGTTGTTTGGGGACGTATCAGCCCTGGGGGCAAGGAATTTCTCATCATTATTCGTGAAATTCGTGTTCATTCGGGGCCATTTTCGAAGGAGCTGCATCATGAAACTTGTAATTCCTATGGCTGGATTTGGGACCCGGATGCGTCCGCACACCTGGACGCGCCCCAAGCCGTTGCTTCCGCTCGCAGGGAAGCCCGTTTTAGGGCACATACTCGACCGCTTCCGTGACCTGCCCATCGAGGAGTATATTTTCATCACCGGTTGGCTGGGTCAGCAGGTCGAGGATTACATCCACCAGAATTATGCCCTTCCGGCGCATTTCGTGGAACAGCGGGAGCTGCTTGGACAGGCCCATGCGTTATGGCTGGCCCGCGAGTATCTGCAGGGGCCGCTCTTCATGCTCTTCGTGGATACGCTCTTCGACGATGTGGACTTCGGGAACCTCGAACAGCCCGGGCTTGACGGGATCATCTTCACCAAGCGAGAACCGGATCCCCGTCGCTTCGGCGTCGTCGAGACCGACGCGGGCGGTCGCGCGACCCGGCTCATCGAGAAGCCGGACTCGCTGGAGAACACCAACATCCTCATCGGGCTGTACTACTTCGCCGATGGCGCCTGGCTGGCGCGCGCTTGTGGGGAACTGTTGGAGAGCCATCAGCAGACCAAGGGGGAGTATTACCTGGCGGACGCGGTGACGCGGATGATCCAGCAGGGCGCGAATTTCAACGTGCGCGAGGTGGGCGTGTGGCAGGACACCGGCAAACCGGAGACGACCTTCCTCACGCATCGCTATCTGCTGGAACACGGCTATGACAACAGCTTCGAGGCGTTGCGCCCCGGCGTGGCCCTGATCCCGCCGGTGTACGTCCATCCCAAGGCGGTGATCGAGAACTCCGTCATCGGGCCTTACGTCTCCGTTCACGCGGGAGCGCAGGTGCGCCATTGCATTCTGCGCGATACCGTGGTGGATGAGGGCGCGGAAGTGGAGGGCGTGTTATTGGAGGAATCGCTGGTGGGACGGTGGACCAAAACGACCGGCTACTTCCGCAAGCTGAACCTGGGCGACTCTTCCACGGAGGAATGATCGCGCCGGAAGTGGGGGCCAACGTGCGAACGTACGAACGCACGAACGCAGGTGATTCGCTGACTCGCAGATTATTTGAGGAGAACAGGACATGAACTATCAGCATTTTACGTCTCGGCTCGTGCAGAGCATTCCCCCTTCGGGGATCCGGCGCTTTTTCGACATCGCCGCGACGATGGAGGACGTCATCAGCCTGGGGATTGGGGAGCCGGACTTTGATACGCCGGCGCCGATCATCCAGGCGGGGATGGAGGCGTTGCAGCGCGGCGCCACGCACTACACCTCCAACTCCGGCTTGATGGAGCTGCGCCGCGCCATCGCCGAGCACATGGACCGGCGCTACGGCCAGACCTACAATCCCGCGAGCGAAATCCTGGTCACGGTGGGGGTCTCCGAGGCGTTGTATCTGGCCATGATCGCGTTGCTCGATGCCGGCGATGAGATCATCATCCCCGAGCCGTGCTTCGTCTCTTACGCGCCGACAGCGATCATGGTGGGGGCCGTGCCGGTAATGGTGCCGACCAGCGCCGCCGACGGCTTTCAGGTGACCGCCGCCGACATCGCGGCTCACATCACGCCCAAGACGAAGTGCCTTTTCGTCGCCTCGCCCAATAATCCTACCGGCACCGTCCTCAGCCGCGAGCGGCTCAATGAGATCGCGGCCCTCGCCAAGAAGCATGACCTGGTCGTCATCTCCGATGAAATCTACGATCGGTTGGTCTACGGCGTCGAGCACACCTGCTTTGCCAGCCTCCCCGGCATGTATCAGCGCACCGTGGTGTTGCAGGGCTTCTCCAAGGCCTATGCGATGACCGGATGGCGCGTGGGGTACATCGTCGGGCCAGGCGAGTTGATCGAGCCGATGCGCAAGGTCCATCAGTACCTCATCATGTCCGCTCCTACCGCCTCGCAGTGGGCCGCGTTGAAGGCGCTGGAGGTAGGTGAGCAGTTCGTCGAGGAGATGCGCGCGGAGTACGACCGGCGGCGGAAGCTCATCGTCACGGGGCTGAATTCGCTGGGACTGGATTGCGTGGAGCCTCAGGGGGCGTTCTATGCCTTCCCCTGCATCACCCGGACGGGCATGGATGACAACACCTTCGCCGAGAAATTGTTGGAAGAGGAACACGTCGCCGTGGTGCCGGGGAGCGCCTTCGGCACTTCGGGCGCGGGGTATGTCCGTATGTCTTATGCCACGGCTTACGAAAAGATCGAGATCGCGTTAGAGCGTCTCGCGCGCTTTGCCCAACGGCATGGATAACCGTCGCTGGGGGGAGGCGGACGCGGTCTCCAGGCCCGGTGCCTGATTTGAATTTGAGGCTCATGTCTTACGAAGCCGTTATCGGGTTAGAGGTCCATGCGCAGGTGTACAGCCGGAGCAAGATGTACTGCGCCTGTCCCGTGGTGGCGGATACCGGCGATTTGCCGCCCAACACCTACGTCTGCCCGGTGTGCCTGGCGTTGCCGGGATCTTTGCCGGTGGTGAATCGCCGGGTGCTCGAGCTGGGCATCCAGACGGCTCTGGCGTTGCACTGTACCGTGGCGTCCGAGAGCGTTTTCGCGCGCAAGTCCTACTTCTACCCGGATCTGCCTAAGGGATACCAGATCTCGCAGTACGAGGCGCCGCTGGCCACGGGAGGCTATCTGGAGCTCCAGACCGCCGCCGGGACGCGGCGCATTCACATCAGCCGGGTGCATCTGGAAGAGGACACGGGCAAGTTGACTCACGGCGAGGGGGGGGCGTTGGTGGATTTCAACCGCGCGGGGGTTCCCTTGCTGGAAATCGTCAGCGCGCCCGACTTGCGGACTGTGGAGGAGGTGCGCGCGTATGCGACGACCCTGCGTGCCCTTCTGGTGGCGCTCGGCGTGAATTCTGGCGACATGGAAAAGGGCGCCTTGCGCTTCGAGGCCAATGTCAGCGTGCGGCCGGTCGGCGAGGCCGCTTTGGGGACGCGCACCGAGATCAAGAACCTCAACTCGTTTCGCGCTCTGACCCGCGCCGTCGAGGCGGAGATCCGCCGACAGGTCGCCGTGCGGGAAGCGGGTGGCAGCGTCGAGCAGCAGACGCTGGGATGGGATGAGGCGCGCGGGGCGACCTTCGTCATGCGCGGCAAAGAGTACGCCCACGATTACCGCTACTTCCCTGATCCCGACCTCCCGCCGTTGCGCGTCGCTTCTGCCTGGGTTGCCGAGCTGCAGGCGGCGTTGCCCGAGCTTCCGGCGGATCGGGCGCAGCGCCTGGCTGCGGCATACGGGGTGCGGCTCGACGCGGCGCGCTTGCTGGCCGAAGCTCCGGAGATCGCGGCTTACTTCGAGGCGGCCGTGAGCGCGGCGGGGGGCAGTGTGGCGCCGCAGGACCTCGCCAACTGGATCACCGGCGAACTCTTCCGCTGGCTCAGGGAGCAGGACCTGCCGTTGGCGCAGTGCCGGGTCACCCCCGCCCGGTTGGTCCGCCTGCAACAGCTGCGGCAGGCGGGGAGCCTCAGCAGTACCGCCGCCAAAACCGTCCTGGAGGTCATGCTCCAGACGGGCGAGGCGCCGGAGGCGGCGAGTGAGCGGCTGGGGTTGTTGCAGCTTTCCGACGAGGCGCTGTTGGAGGCGCTGGTTGAACGGGTCGTCGCGGCGCATCCAGCGCAGGTGGCGCATTATCTTGCCGGCAAATCCACGGTTTTGGGGTGGTTGGTGGGGCAGGTCATGGCGGCCTCCGCGGGGCGCGCCAACCCACAGAAGGCGCGGGAAGTGTTGTTGACGCACCTGGAGCGTTTGCGCTCCACTTCTTGAATCCATATCATGATTGGCAAAGGAGAGTTCACGAAATGGCGACGGAGATGAATCCTTTTGAGATGGCTCAGCAGCAGTTTGATCGGGCCGCTGAGCAAATGGGCCTGGAGCAATCGGTGCGGGACATGTTGCGCTGGCCCATGCGCGAGATGCGGTTCCAGATTCCGGTGCGGATGGACGACGGCCGGATCCAGGTCTTCTTCGGATATCGCGTGATGCACAACGATGCGCGCGGTCCGGCGAAGGGTGGTATTCGCTTCCATCCCAAAGAGACGCTGGACACTGTCCGCGCTCTGGCGACCTGGATGACGTGGAAGACTGCCGTCGCCGATATTCCCCTGGGCGGCGGCAAGGGCGGCGTGGTGGTAGATCCCGCGGCGCTTTCACCTGCCGAGAAGGAGCGCCTGTGCCGTGAGTGGGTGGATGCGGCGTGGAAGGTGCTCGGCCCGCGCACCGATGTTCCTGCTCCCGATGTGGGCACGACGCCGCAGATGATGGTGTGGATGATGGACGAGTATTCCAAGCTGGTGGGGGAGTACACGCCGGGCGTCATCACCGGCAAGCCCGTTCACGCCGGCGGCTCGCTGGGCCGCACGGCCGCGACCGGCTTTGGGGTCGTCGTCACCATCCGTGAGGCGATGAAGCACCTGGGGCTGGATCCCAAGAACACGGTCGCCTCGGTCCAGGGCTTTGGCAACGTGGCGCAGTATGCGGCGATCACGTATATTGAGATGCTGGGTGGCAAGATCGGCGCCGTCTCCTGCTGGGATCGCAATGACAGGGCTTCGTACACCTTCAGCCGCGAGGACGGCATTGATCCTTACTTCCTGCAGAAGATCACCGACGAGTACGGTACGATCAACAAGGAGCTCGCGCGTGAGGCTGGCTACCTGGTGGAAGAGGGCGGTGCCTGGCTCGCCAAGCCCGTGGATGTGTTGATTCCCGCCGCCATCGAGGGCGTCATCACCGGCGAGACGGTGCGGGCCATTCATCCCCGGGTGAAGATCGTGGCCGAAGGCGCCAATGGCCCCACCACTCCCGAAGCTGATGCGGTGCTGAAGGAGCGGGGCATCTTCCTGATCCCGGATTTCCTCGCCAATGCCGGCGGCGTCACCTGCTCTTACTTCGAACAGGTTCAGAACGACATGAACTACTATTGGCCAGAGGAAGAAGTCTTTACCAAGCTGGATCAGAAGATGACCGTGGCTTTCAACGGTGTGCTGGATAAGGCGCTCAAGCATGGCCTGTACATGCGCGATGCCGCCTATCGCGTCGCCGTCAAGCGGGTCGAATGGGCGATGCGCCTGCGCGGGTGGGTCTAGCCTCGCGCCGAAGCGCCGTGACATCAAAAAGCCCCCTGCTCTCCGCAGGGGGCTTTGATTTTGTCGGTCATGCCGGGGTCATGCCCCAGCGGCCCTGGCCCCGTGAGGGTGATCATGCCTGGCGCCGGGCCCCTCACGCTGGACCGCTGGTGAGTTGCCGTCTGCAGCGGCGTTGGCTGGGGGCAGCGCGCCAGGTCAGTAGCGCAGCAGTGCTCCGATGTGGGCTTCGCCCATCATCCCGTTTTCGACGACTTCGACGGTCCCGCCCTTCTCCACGACGCGCGAGACGACAGCTTCGGCGGCGTCGGGGATCTCCTCGAAAGCGCCGTCACAGAAGGGGCAGGTCTCCAGTTCCTGCGCGGTGAGATAGCCGCAGCTGCGGCAGCGATAGCCGGGTTTGTGGAAGTCGCGCTCGATCGCCAGGACCTGCACGCGCCCTTCATTTGCGGCGCTCAGGGTCTCCCCCAACCGGATCACGCCGTTGGAGCCTTTGGCCGCCGCCGTGATGATCGTCTCGACCATGGTTTTCTTGCGTTGTTCGCTCAGCTGCTGCAGGATGGCGAAGGAATGGTCGCGGATCTCGTTCTCGTTGGCTTCCATGTCGGCCACAAAGGCGCCGGCGACGATGGCCTGGAGTTGTGCAGGCAGATGTTCCTGGAATTGGGCCACCGTGTGTTCGGCGCCGGCAAGCAGCAAGCGCCGCGGCCGATGGCGTTGGCAGAAAGCGGTGAGGGCGTTGGCGGTTTCGCGGAGGTTGCGCTGGATCACCTCGGCTTCCTTGCGGCCGGCATCCGCTGCGCCGCCGTGCATCCCGATCACGGAAGAGCCGCGCCCCTTGCGCAAGCCGCGCACCTCCTCCCCGAGATAGCCTTCTTGATCCACGACGGCACCCATTTGGAAGAGGAAGAAACGCCCGCCCTGGCGGTCCACCAGTGCCACGGCGTGCCGTCCGTAAATGCCATCCAGCTCGACGAGGGGAGAGATGTACAGTTTTTGAGCGACGGTAACGCCAGAGCGCACGGGCAAAGCGAGGGTCAGCGCGTGCCACAGCCCTTCTGCCTGTCGGGAGAACATCACCAGGCCCCGACCTGACCAATCGTATTCCAGGTCCACATAGCGCCGGACGGCCTCGATGTCCGCCGCGTCTGCCTGTCCCTCGACGCTCTTCAGCATCTCGCGCAGGATGAGCCGATATTCTTCCGCTGTGTGTTGCTTGGGATCCACATCCAGGTAGACACTGAGAACAGGTCCAGAGGCCTCGATGGTAGCCAAATCTCGCAGCAAACTCTCGTCGAACATAGTCATACCCCTTTCTTCGAGATGAATGATGGTGTGCTCGTTGCCGGGCACGTTAATGGTAAAGTCCTGCGTGCAATTTTGTAGCCGTCACCTCCCATGAAAATAGAAATCCGTGAGCAGTGAGTAGTCGCAATTTCTGCATTTTGCGGTTTGCGGCCTTTGGATAACGTTCGCCTGTAACAAGCGACTGCGGGCTTCCTTAATTCAGGTCGCCCGCAGTCTTCTCCCTTTGTTTGTGGACATCGTTACGCACCCCTCGCATAACCCCACCTTCCCTTTTATCCTGGTCACTTTCATTGTAATCAGTTTTATGACGCTTGTCAAGCTGGTTGCCTCTCGGCCCATCCGTGATAGACTATCTTCCGGTGGAGCAAGGAGGGCTATGACGCAAGCACTCTATCGCAAATGGCGTCCTCAGACGTTCGAGGATTTGATCGGGCAGGAGCACGTAGTGCGGACCCTGCAGAACGCGCTGCGCCTGGGCCATCTTCATCACGCCTACCTGTTCGCCGGCCCGCGCGGCACCGGCAAGACGACGACGGCGCGCTTGCTGGCCAAAGCGGTGAATTGTCTGGCCCCCCTGGAGCAACGTCCCTGTGATCAGTGCGAGATTTGTCGGGCGGTGACTGCCGGCAACCTGCTTGACCTGGTGGAGATTGATGCGGCCTCGAACACGGGGGTGGATAATGTCCGGGAACTGCTGGAACGGGTGAACTTCCAGCCGGCGCAGGCGCGCTACAAAGTGTATGTCATTGATGAAGTGCACATGCTTTCCACGTCGGCATTCAATGCGCTGCTCAAGACGTTGGAGGAGCCGCCCCCTCACGTGATCTTCATCCTGGCGACCACCGAAGTCCACAAAATCCCCGCGACGGTGCTCTCGCGCTGCCAGCGATTTGAGTTCCGCCGCATCCCCACGGAGCTGCTCGTGGCGCGGTTACGGCAGATCGTTGACGCTGAGGGCTTCGAGGCCGAACCAGAGGCGTTGGAGCTGATCGCCCGCACGGCGACCGGCAGCGTTCGCGACGCGATCAGCCTGCTCGATCAGCTATCCGGCAGCGGTGTGATTACGGCTGAGCAAGTGCGGTTGATTTTGGGCGCTGAGCGGCGCGAGGTGATCCAGGCCCTGGCACGCGCCTGGTTGTCCGGTCAATCGGCGGAGGCGTTGGAGGTGCTCAACCGCGCCGTAGATGGCGGGGCGGATCCTCGCCAACTGGCGCGCCAGCTGGCCGAGTTCATGCGGGGCTTGTTGTTGGTGCGGATGGGTGCCGGAGAGCTGTGGACGGAACCCACCGCCGAGGAACGCTCTCAGTTCCAGGAGTTGGCGCGTCAGGCGGATCCTGAGCGGCTGGTGACCGCGGCGCGGCGTTTCAGCGAGGTTGCTGCCGAGCGGGGGGCGGGATGGCAGCCGCAATTGCCTCTGGAACTCGTCTTTGTGGAAGCTGCGCTGACGCCGTCACCCTCGCCGTCACCGGCGCCCGCCCGCGAGGCGCCAAGAACGACTTCGCCGGCGCCTGTTGCCTCATCCCCGGCCCCCCAATCTCAGGCAGCGCGTCCTCAGCCAGCGCAGCCGACGCCGTCCCCGGTGGCGTCTGAAGCGCCCATGCACGGCGCTGCGCCGTCACTGTCGGCGCCTGCGGCGGGGACGCCGGGCTCCGTGGAGGACGTAGCGGCCCGCTGGAACGAGATCAAGACGCACATGCGGACGGTAGACCTCTCCCTTTCGGCCTTGTTGAGCGACGCTCGCCCGCTGGGATGGGACGAGAGCGGTCTGTTAGTGTTGGGATTCAAGCACGGTTTTCATCGCGGCAAGGCCAACACGCCCGAAAATCGCGCGCGGATCGAGCAATTGCTCGAAAAATTGTTAGGATTCTCACTGCAGGTGCGCTGCGAGCTGGAGAAAGACTGGACGGCGCCGTCAGTATCGCCGCCGGCAGCTCCTGCTGTCCCTCCGCCGCCGGCAGATCCTCTGGCAGACGATGAACTCATCCAACGCGCGCAACGGGACCTTGGCGCCGCCCCCAAGATCGTGGAGCTTTGAGGATTGCATGTCCAGGAGGGTGAAACCGGGAGCCGTGAGTTCTGAGTTGCGAGTTGCGAGTTGCGAGTTGCGAGTTGCGAGTCGGGAGTTGGAAGTTGCGAGTTGGGAGTTGGGAGTTGCGAGTTCTGCTTCCTACTTTCTTCTCCTTTCTCACTGATTTCTATCTTAAAGGAGGATTACAGGAATGTCACGACGAGGTGGTGGAATGCGGTTGGACCCTGGCAACTTGATGCGCCAGGTGCAGCAGATGCAACAGGAAGTGGAACGCATTCAGACTGAGGTGGAGCAGCAGGTCGTCACGGCCAGCGCGGGCGGCGGTGCGGTGGAAGTCGCCATCACCGGCGCGCTGGAGGTGCAGAGCATCACCCTCCAACCGGAGGCGGTGGATCCCGAAGATGTCGAGATGCTGCAGGACTTGATCCTGGCCGCCGTGAACGAGGCGATCCAGAAGGCGCGCGCGCTGATGGCGGAGCGCATGTCAGCCGTGACCGGGGGGATGGGCCTTCCGGGCCTGTAATCCATGACGCAGGGTGCGGTTCCCCCGTCTGTCACGCAGCTGCTTGAGACCTTCTCGGAACTGCCCGGCATTGGACCCAAGACGGCCTCGCGGCTGGCCTTCTACCTCTTGCGCGGGCGGTCTGAACTGGCTCTGCGCCTTGCGGATGCCCTGCACAACCTGGTGGAAAATACCCGTTTCTGCTCGCAGTGCTTCAACGTGACCGAGCAAGACCCCTGTCCCATTTGCGCCGATCCCGCCCGCGATCACGGGCTTCTCTGTGTGGTCGAAGAGCCGCTGGACCTGCTGGCGCTCGAACGGACCGAGCAATACCGGGGCGTGTTCCATGTCCTCAATGGCGCCCTCTCGCCGATGGAGGGCATCTTCGCCGAGGATCTGCGCATCAAAGAGCTGGAACTCCGCTTGCAGCAGGGGCAGATCCGCGAGGTGATCCTGGCGACAAATCCCACCAGCGAGGGCGATTACACTGCCGCTTATCTGCTCGGACGTCTGAAGGGACTGCCGGTGCGCATCACCCGCCTGGGGCGGGGGCTGCCCGTCGGCGGCGACCTGGAATACGCCGACGCGGTGACGCTGACCCGCGCCCTCGAATCCCGGCAGGAGCTCTGACGTGACCGAGTGGCGTCTCGAGGGTCGCCTGGGCCAGGTCCTGGGCATCATTTTCACGGCGGCGTTGATCCTGGCTGTCATTGCCATGTTGGGATTGGCGCTGGTCAATCCCATCTCCATCCTCACCTTCGTGTTGGGACTTGGAGCGCTCGCGGCGCTGGTGGGCGCGGGATTCCTCGCCTACTGGACATGGGGCCTCAGCCACGCCGGCTACACCCTGGACCGGAATGCCATCGTCATCCAATGGGGCGCGTATGAGCGGCAAGTGCCCCTCGCCGCCATCCAAGGGGTATTTCCTGCCTCGGAGGTGACGGGCATGCGCTTACGCCGCGTGCTGCGCTGGCCCGGCCTGTGGGTGGGAGTGGGCTATGCGCCTGAGCTGGGACCGATCTACTTCTACGCCTCGGCGCCGCCGGAGCGGATGCTCTTCATCCAAACCGCCGACCGCGCTTATGCGATCTCGCCCGTTGACCGGGAGGGTTTCCTTACCGCGTTGAGCGAGCGGCGTGAGATGGGGCCCACGCAGGAAGTGCAGGAGTCGGAGCAGCATCCCGCCTTCTTCGATTGGCCGGCCTGGCGCGATTCCATGATCTGGGGGCTGTTGGGCAGCAGCGTGTTGCTGTGGGTGCTGTTGCTGGCGTTGCTCACGTGGCGCTTCCCCGCGCTACCCCCGCAGATCGTCTTGCAGACGGATGCGCAGGGCGCGCCGCTTCTCATTGCCGAAGCCAATCGCATCTTCTACCTGGCGCTGCTGGGAGCGATTTTCCTGGTGCTGAATGGCGGCGTCGGCGTGATCTTCTACCACCGGGAGCGGATGCTCACCCGCATTCTGTGGCTGGGGCTCCTGCTGCTGGAAGTCAGCGTCTGGATTGCGGCGTTGAGTATTCTTTTCGGCGCCTCGTGAGGGGCTGTCTTCGATAACGTTTAGGAAACAAGCATGATACGCCTGGCTGCATTTGATTTGGATGGGACGGTGATGGGGGCCGATCGGAGCATTGCGCCTCGGGTGCGCGCGGCATTGGCTGCGGCGCAGGCGCGCGGCGTGCTGGTGACGCTGGCGACGGGACGGATGTTCCCCTCGGTGCTGCCGTATGCGCTCGACCTGAACCTGGACGCGCCCCTCCTGGCCTGTCAGGGCGGCTGGATCCAATGGACCCACGCGCTGACGCCGTTGCTTCGCATCCCCTTGCCCGTGGACATCGCCCGCGAGGCGATCGCGCTGGCGGAACAGCACGACTGGCACGCGGTACTCTATGCCGATGGGGAGATCTTCCTGCGCGAGTTGCGGGAGCTCCCCTCCTTCTACGAGGCGTTGTTGGGCCTGGAGAAGGCGTTGATCCCCGATTGGGAGGCCGTCCTGACGCAGCACACGCCTGACAAGGTGCTGTTTGTGGCGCAGGCGGAAGAGATCCCCGCGATAGGGGATTTGTTGCGGGCCACATTCAACGGACGCGCGCAGATCTTCCGCTCGCACGATCGCTTCATTGAAGTGGTGCCTCAGGGGGTGGACAAGGGCGCGGGGCTGGCCTGGCTCGCCGCGCACCTGGGCATTCCCCGCGAAGAAGTGCTGGCGGTCGGCGACCACGAAAACGACATCCCCATGGTTCAATGGGCGGGAGTCGGCGTGGCGATGGGCAACGCGACCCCCGCCTTACAGGCGGTCGCTGATTGGATCGCCCCTCCTGTGGCAGAGGATGGCGTGGCGGCGGCCCTGGAGCGTTTCGTCTTGGAGACGGCGGCGTGAGCGCGCCTTGCCTGCCGATCCAGCAGCCGGGCGCCATCGCGCAGGCGGTGACGGAATTGCGCGCGGGCAGGCTTGTCGTGGTCCCCACCGACACCGTCTATGGCGTGGCCGTCATCCCTGAGGCATTGGACGCGATGGTGCGCACCCTCTATCGCCGCCGTCAGACTGCGCCGTGGCTCGCCTTGCCGCTGCTGTTGGATTCTGCCGCCGAGGCGGCGCGCCTGGCCCGCCTCACTCCCAGCGCCGAGCGCCTGATGCGGGCTTTCTGGCCCGGCGTCGTGACGGTGATTCTGCCCGCAGCGTCGGACTTCCCCTTCCCCCTGCAATCGCCCCGCATCGCCTTGCGGGTTCCCGGCTCCGAACCGCTGCGGCGCCTGCTCAGGGCGATGGGCGGATATTTGATTGTGGGACGCGCGGCGCGTTCTGGCTTCCCCTCGTGCATCACCGCAGCGGAGGCGGTGGGGCAGTTGGGCGAGCTGGTGTCGCTCATCCTCGATGGCGGCCCGTCGCCCTACGGGGTGATTTCGACGGTGGTGGATTGTGTGGCGACGCCGCCGGCGGTCGTGCAGCGCGGCGCGATCCCCGAAGAACGGATTCTGGCGGCCCTTTCTTCCACGGCGCAGGAGTCGTGTCGCTGAACGTGGAGCGCAAGTCATTCTCCCGTTGGCTGACGTGGGGAGCGCTGCTGTTGGCGCTGGGGTTGGGCGCGGGGTTGCGCTTCTATCGCCTCGACGTGCAATCCCTCTGGAGCGACGAGGGCAATACGGCCCGCCTTGTCGAACGCTCCCTGCGGCTCATCATCGAGGGCGCGGCGGGCGACATTCATCCCCCCGGCTATTATCTGCTCCTCGCCGGTTGGCGCGCCTTAACGGGCGACTCGGAGCTGGCGCTGCGAAGTTTCTCGGCCCTGTGTGGCGTGCTCACCGTGGCCGCTGCCGCCGCGTTGGGACGGCGCGCCGGCGGACGGGCGGTAGCCGTGGGCGCGGCCTTCTTTGTGGCGGCACATCCGCTGGCGGTCTACTACGGACAGGAAGCCCGCATGTACGCGCTGCTGGCGCTCGCCGGGGCGTTGACGTTACTGGCAGCGCTGGCCTTCTTCCCTGATCGGTCCAAACCTGTGGGCGCGAAGTCGGCGCTGACGTTAGCGGCGTGCATCATCCTGGGCCTCTACACGCAATACATCTACGCGCTGTTCTTGCTGGGCGTGGAGCTCGCCTTTGGGCTGGCATGGCTCATGGAACGGCCGTGGAACTGGCGCAAGGCCGGCTGGTGGATCGCTGCCCATCTCCTGAGCGCGCTCGCCTTTTTGCCCTGGCTGCGTCCGGCGCTCAAAGTGGCCTCATGGAGTCCGCCGGACCTCAACTCCGGCCCGGCATGGCGCGAGATGATCCACACACTGCTGGCGGGCGTCACGCTGCCCGCGGATGCCGGGCGTCTGGCGCTCGTCAGCGCCGGACTGCTGCTGGCGTTGCTTGCCGTTCGCCGTCCGCCGCTGCGTTTTGCGACGCTGGCGGCGTTCTTCACGGCCCTGTTGCCCCTCACGCTGATCGCCGCGCTGGGCATTTATCGTCCCGCTTACCTCAAATTCCTCACCCTCTCGGTGGCGCCGCTGGGGGTGCTGCTGGCGTTGCCGTTGCGTGGGCCGCAAGGGGACGAGGGTGGGCCGCGCGGCCTGATGCGGCCTTCGCAGCGGGTGGCGCTGGTGTTATGGCTGGCGTTCGCCCCGGTGTGGGGCGTCTCGTTGCGCAATCTCTACACCAATCCCGCCTATGCGCGGGCCGATTATCGGGGCATCGCGGCGCGGATTGTGGCGGAAGGGGGCGCGGAGGCGACGGTGCTGCTGAGCGCGCCCAATCAGTGGGAGGTGTTCACCTATTACTTCCATGGGCCGCACGTGCTGCCCGCGCCCTATCATCCCACGGAGGAAGCGGCGACGGCGTGGGTGGAGGGGGTGCTCGCGCCAGCGCCGCCCCGGCTGTTCGTGCTCTACTGGGGCGATGTGGAATCCGATCCGCATCATCGCATCGAGCGCCTGCTGGCGCAGCGCGCCTACAAAGCGCGCGACACGTGGATTGGCGATGTCCGGCTGGCGGAATACGGGTTGGGGCCGCTGGATGAGGTGCCGCGGACGCGGCTCGATGCGCGGGTGGGGGAATGGGCGCTTCTGGAGGGCGTGTCGCTGCCGGTGACGGTGTGTGCTCCCGGCGACATTGTGCCGGTGACGTTGTTTTGGCGGGCGCTTGCCGCGCCGCCTGAGCGGGTGAAGGTCTTCATCCATCTCATGGCCGCCGATGGGACGTTGGCGGCGCAGAACGACGCCGAACCGGGACAGGGCTTCCTTCCCACCGTAGACTGGACTGTGGGCGAGGCGCTCGTTGATCGGTACGGCGTGTGGCTGCCGCCGACCCTGCCGCCGGGGACCTATACGCTGCAGGCGGGGATGTACCGCTTTTCTGGGGAGCGGTTGCCGGTGGCCTCGGACGGCGATGTGGTCGTTTTGGGTGCGCTCACGGTCCAACCGTGAAAGAATCGAGCGGCGATGCGCCGGCTGGGGATAGAATCCCCGGCCGTATGAATGCTGGCGCACACCTTGCAAGCAAGAGAATGTGAGTCGTGAGCAGGGATTGCAGCTACTCTCTACTCACGGCTCACTATTTTTGAAGAAGGCAAGGCGCGGGATGAATCACTGGAGCGGGTGGCGCAAGTCGTCGCGTCCGCGCGCTTCCGGCTATATGAAGCCATCGGCGGCGTGACCTATGTGGGTTTCAATTTCCAGTATCCGCGCTGGCAGGACGCGCGGGTAGGCCAAGCCGTGGCGCTGGCGTTGGATAAGACCGCTTTGGCCGAAGTGGGCCCCTTGTAACCACCACTGAGCAACGCTCTCCTCCGTCACTCCGGCAGGCCCCAGATTTTCACCAACGCCGCGAAGAGAGCCTGGGAAAGCGGACCTTGGGGCTCGATTTCCACTGCGTAGCCCCATGCGTAGCCCCATTCGAGCTCCTTATCCAGGTAGACCTCCCGCTCAGCGTTGGGCTGGCGCAGGGCGTCGGCCAGGATCGCGGCGATGCGCTCGCGCAGGCCGGGCACCTCCAGGGCCGCCGGGGAACTGCCCAGAGCGGCCAGCAATTGCGCCGCCACGTAGGCCCGTGCGCCGCTCGGACCGGTGAGGGCCTCTGCTAAGGGGGTCAGCGAGTCCTCGTAGGAAAACGTCTCCGAGAGATGGCGGAAGCGCGCCGCGGCCTTGACGGCGTCCGCCTGGACCAGGCGGACGTCCTGGCTGGCCTTCAACAAAACCTCGACCACGGCAGGCGTGGCCTCCCGCAGGTGGCTCAAGGCCGTGATAGCAAAGCGACGCGAGCTATGGCTGTCTGCATCTCGCGTGCCTTTCACCAGCAGCGCTTCCAGCTCCTCACGCTGAAGGGCAGCGTTCAGCGCGTCGGGCAGCACCTCAGCGCAGGCGGCGACGGCGGCCAGGCGGAGGCGCTTGGGCGGCCACTCGTTGCCCTCCAGCGCATCCTGCAGTGAGAGGAGGAGCTCCTCCAGCAAGTCGCCGTTTGATTCTACCAGTTCCCGGACGAGGGCCACAATCCGCTCATGGTAGGTGCCCCAGACATCGTCGTCCGTTCCGGCTTCGAGGAGCGCCCCCAGCAGGCGCGGCCCCGGTGCCGTTGGGACCCTGGATGCGGGTTGGGGGCTCGCGGCCCGCGGCGTTGTTCCAGTTCCGCATCCGTGGCGGTGGGCGTGGCCTTGCTGTCGAGCTGGAGCACCAACACTTCGCCATCACCTTCAGGAGCCGGGGCCTGGGCAAACCACGCGCCGGTATGCCAGCCCAGCCCCAGGACCATTCCCTCGAGGCTCCCCTGGGCCGGCGACCAGTGCAGAAACAAGGTCAAGAGCAAGACCGTCTGGGCGTAACTGACCTTGGTGGCGAGCCGCGCCGCGCAACTGCGCAGCGCCATGCTGAAGCCATCGCTGGTCAGTCCTAACGCCACATCCAGGGGGTAATACCCACCCCCAGGCCGGAAGAAGCAGGTGCGCCAGTAGCGCACTTTGCCCAACAGCGTCCCCACCTGCCGCGCGATCGGGCCTTGGCGCTGATACCCCGGCTCGGGCTGAGGGTGAGCCGTCTGGAACCTGCGCCTCCCGCGGGCAGAGGAACAACTGGATGAACAGGCGCCCCAACGCCAGCACCTGGGGCACCAACTGGGTCTCGAACTCGTAGAACGTCAGGGTTTGGCAAGCCATGACCCATGCGATCAACGCCGCCACGGCCTGGGTAATGTGAGCCTCTACCCCTGTGGGCGCGGTGGCGGTGGCCGCGTCTACGTCAATTTGATCGGGGGATTGGAATTCTGTTTCCATTGTGAGCCTCCTGGGTGTGCTGTGGAGACCCACTATGTCACATTTCTCCCATTATGTCAAGGGCTAAAGATAAGCGTGATTACACCCAACTGATTTTGAACTGTGTCTGTATTGGTTTTTCGCCTTCGAGGAACTTGCCCATTATTTTCTTTCTTTTTCTATGCTTGGAAGAAGCAGGCTAACGGTTTGCGTTACCTGCGTGTGGGCGGGCGTGGACAAGGCTTGGGAGCAGGAAAAACTCGAAGCGTGGAAAATGCCTGAAAATGCCGCAGAGTCCCACACGTCAGGTGCACGCTGTGTTGGGCAACCTTGCGCCTGCCAGAACCGCGACGGAAAACCAGAACCACGCCAACTTGACCAGATTTTACAACGAATTTTGCTTTTCACCAATGACCAAAAATGCCGACTTACAAACACCCTGGCGATTCAAAGACCGAACACAGACGAACCAAAACGCTGATTTTGCAAAACCCGACTTTGACCGAAAACTGACAACGCCAACGAAACCGACGAAGTTTTACAAACTCAACTTACCCGAAACTTTGCCGATAAAAGCCACGCCGATTTCGAGAGCCTACGAAACCGACCGCGAACTTTGCCAACGAAACCGACATAACCTTTCAAAACCAATGTTGACCAAAACTTGACCGAAAAACCCTGACGCTGATTTTAGCGACCCGATGAAACCAAACAGAAACTTTGCGAATAAAAGAAATTGTGTTGAACAAAAAGCCGAGAACTTGAAAACCTGTTTGCTGAAGCCAGACTCAAACTCTGGCTTGAAAAAATGCCACCGCTAAAAAACGACTTGAATTTTCCGAACCTAACCACAAAACGAAATCTGCGAATCAAAGACGAATTTGGTTTTGCTCTTGGGTTGCCCAACGGCTTGCGTTAGTGGCAACTGGGTGGGACGCGCGTCAGGCTTGAAAACGGAATCCTGCTGAGGCGTTGAAGCCTCCAAAAAACGCGCAGAATCCCAGTTGTCCACTGCACGCTGTGTTAGGCGGCTTTTCCTACGGTGAAAATGTTTCATTCAGATTCTGCTTGACTTGATCAGTCTTGGGCTCCAAACAGGCGTGAATGTTTGGCTCGGTATTAGGAACAACTATCGTCTGTCCTAAAGTAGGACCATCATCCGTGATTATATCAAGATGAAATGGTTGGAAGTTACATGATTCAGGTTGAACCATAATGACAGCCGCTGTTAGATCGAAAATCTCAGCTGTCTTAAGATCCCAATTATTGAACATAATGTCGTAGAGATCTACAACCATATTGGCTTTGTCATCACCTTGGCGCCACGGAAGCATATCTTCCTGACTTAATAGCACTTTATTTGTGGCGTCAAGCGGCACCATATAAAGTTCCAAGCCAGACTCGAATACTTCTTTTGCGGCTTGCGGGTCGGCTATGATATTCCAGTCTGCCACTCGGTTGTTGGAGTCGCGAATCAGACCTGTTATGTTGCCGGGGACATACACCGCGCCACCCATGAAGTAAACAGCCGAAATATTACCTTTAATAGCCGGGTCGAGCTGTAGGGCTTGCGCCAGATTCGTAAAAGGTCCGCTCAGAAAAATAATTACGGGTTCTGGAGCTTCATTAATAATTGAAACCATCAATTCAGGAGCATTCCGGAACGGATAGGTCTTGTCAACATTCGGTAACGGATAATCCCAGAAATTGTCACTTAGTTGACGTAACCAATCGGGGAAAGGAGTGCCTCCTGCTAAAGGCATATCCTGTCCTGCGCCAAGTGGAATGTCACTAATTCCAAAGGTATCCAGCACACACCCCATGTGCTGTATGTACAATTTGGGGTGCGCTTCACCATAAGAAATGGTTATAGCCTGAATGGATATATCTGGATAACTTAACAAATAAAGAAGCGCCGCCATGCCATCGCGACTGCCATCATCGTCATAAAGCAAGAGCGTTTTCTTGGGCGACGACGTGGGCTCAACAGTCTCGGTAGGAGTAGAGGCAGCAATTAGCGTTGATGTCGGTGGAACAGATGTACATGTATCTGCAACAGTTGGAGTGACTGCAGGCGCACTGCATCCTAGGACAAACAGCATGAGAAATGCTAGACCGATTATTGGAAACGATTTTCTGTTATCCATTTTGGTCTCGATGCTTTATTCGGATAGCTTCCGGCCGCCTAACGGCACGCGGTTCAGCCGCACGCGGAGCGAGCGCAGCGAGCAGAGCGTGTCGGCTGCAACCGCGTGTTAGGCGGCGCTTATGGTTGCAGTTGCCCTTCCTTGATTAGAACTGGTGTTAGGTGTTCAGGGATGCCCTGCAACCTGATTTGAACACATCCAAGTTTGTACGCATCTTCAATAGTGCGTCCTGCTCCTAATGCTTGATAAAAGCCGATAGCAAAAGCGATAGCGGCTTTGTCACCAATTGCTTGATTCATTCCAATTACGTATTTGATATGCTTCCCAATCGCCTTTGCCTGGGTCTCCGAATAACAGGCGTTCAACAACACGCACTTTACTTCTTCGGCAAATTGCTCAAACAATGCCGCCAGCGCGTCGGGTTGAACAAGTTGAGTTTGTCCTGTCTGATTCTCAAAACACAAAGCACCTGTGGACGTGCCGTGACCAGAAAAATGGACGATTTGCGGCTGTACATCCAGTAACGCTTGGCTAATATCTGCTGGTCGAACGGACAACTGAGGAAGTTCTAGGTTGAAACATTCTCGCAACTTGGCTAGTTTGAGTTTCTCCTGAATCTCTCGGAATTCTTCACCCAATCGCAAACGCGAAACATTGGTAGGGTCTGCTGAAAGAAAGAGAATGGTCATAGAAGCCATAGTTTTATCACCTAAATAACTGTGTAGAATAGGGGCAATCTCGATTAAGCGTGCTGCAAATGCAGGATGCACATCTGCTTTGAACATTAAATCTCGTTTGGGTTTCTCCCTGAGCAAACTTTCTAATTCAGATGTATCGCAACGGAACAATGTCGCTATCTCGTGATATGCTTCTTTGTTTAGTTGCGTTGCTTCTGGAACATTGACTCTCTCGATGAAACCGTCTATTGTTACCAACTTGTACAAGTAAGGTGTTAATGGTATTGGATTGTCATCAGGAACAAAATCCCCCCTGCCTTGGACGTAGTCAGCAAAGAATGAAAATCTCTTTGATTCTTTGTCGGCAATACGTTCGCCATTTCTCTGTAATTTAATTGTCTCACTGGCAACAATCTTTTTTCTCTTGCCGATGTGGTCATACACTTCCGCCTTTATAACCACATCAACTGCCATCATTCCAGGCCAGTCAAAGGTTATACCAAACAAATCAGCGTCTTTTCCTTTCAACAACCAAGTATCTCTTGAGTTTATTGTCGGCGGAAAAAGAGGATAAATTCTGATTGTGGGAACTAAAGTCAGCGTGTAATTGGTGCTAAAGAATAAAGCTTCAATCATTGTTGGGCCAGGAACACAATAATACATCCTGGTAACTTCCACATATAGGCGCAATATTTCGTACAAACCGTCAGTGCTCACAACTGAGAACTCTAAGCAAGGTCTGTAATGTTTGGTAATAGTGATTGCAATATCCTGCGTGTCACTTGTAGAAGTGCTCATTCATAAGCTCCATAATGTGCCATAGATAAGCCGCCTAACGGTGTGCGTTACCTGCGTGTGGGCGGGCGTGGACAATGCTTGGGAGCAGGAAAAACTCGAAGCGTGGAAAATGCTCGAAAATGCCGCAGAGTCCCACACGTCAGGTGCACGCTGTGTTAGACCGCACCCCGCTTTGCAAGGCTTATTTTCTTAGGCTTGCTCTGCTCGTGATTTCAATACTTGGTTCATTTCTTCAAAGCCGCGTCGCGTGTCTGTGTCAAGGCTGCGTGCGAATAAGGGAACAAGCAACCCTGTGAAGACTTCACGCTGGGTAAAGCGTACGCGATTCGCGTCAAGGTTCTCAATGGTGAAAATGTGCTCGCCATCAAAAAGACCAGGCATGAGGAGGCGACCTAGCCAACGCAGTTCTCGATTTGGCTCAACCTTTAGTACAACAGGTTTGAAAGTCATGCCACTCGCGCCCGAAGGTTGGATATGTACTTCTAGTCGCGCTCCAACCTTGGCTTCCCCTTCTGCCTGGCAGATAAAGGGGTTCCACTGGGGAAAACTGGCAAAATCTGTGAGTAGCTGCCACACTCGCTTATCAGATGCTTGGATTTCGATTTCAGTGCGAAGTTCTTTCATGCTCGTTTCCTATCATGGTTCTGAGAATACTTTGTTGGTTGTCACATTTGCAGGGCTTTGGATTATGGCAAGCCATGTCTCGCACCAGTGATGATTTTCGACGTTGACGAGCGGGCTAACGGCTTGCGTTACCTGCGTGTGGGCGGGCGTGGACAAGGCTTGGGAGCAGGGAAAACTCGAAGCCTGAAAATGCCGCAGAATCCCCACCGTCCACTGCACGCTGTGTTGGCACGCTTTTGGATTGGAAAGTTACAAGGTTTTTGGGCAAACTTGCTGCATGTAGCACTCTGAACAAATTGGCTCTGACGGTTTACACCATGTTCGCCCAATTTCCCAAACAGGCAAATCTAAAAGCCCAGGGAACTGCGGTGATAATGCTCTTGCCCGAAAAATTATTTGCTCATTGGAGGCTTGGTCTGGAATTAAGCCCAACCTGTAAAATACTCTTCTGATATGAACATCTACCGATATATCAATCGAATAATAATCCGAAAATTCAACCTTGAAATCACGGGCTAAAATATTTGCCGCCATTGTACCAATTTTCTGACCAACACCCCTGAATTGTAAAAACCTATAAACTACTTCGGCGCTTGATGGCCTGCCACTCCAAATATTTGACGCTACGCCACCATAATTTTTTGAAATTGTTTGAACGGCAAAATAGAAATTCTTTGACATTTCCGACGGGAAACGATGCAACGGCGAAGGAACTGTCATTAATTTTTCCACTTCTTGCGAACTCAATGCCGCTAAAGTTTGGAAATTGAAGTTTCCTAATTTTTCAGAAATGAAATATGGAATTTGCCACGCCAATTCTGCTTTCATTTGCCTATCCATGACGCACGCAAGAACAAAAGCATGAGGCGTATTTTCTAAATCATTTAACAAAGTATCGGCTTGAACATTGCCTGTAAATGTAACAATATTTCTGGGTGAATCAAAAAGCGTTTTACCTTTGTCAATCAAGATTTCAGCGATTCGATGTGAGTTCATTTTTTTCCTTGTTGTACAAGGGGCGTGCCAACGGCTGGCGTTACCTGCGTGTGGGCGGGCGTGGACTCTGCTGCCGCCAAGGAATTACCCTATGGCAAAAAAACTCCTCGAACAAATGCAGGACGCCCTTCGTATGCAGCGCTACTCCTACCGCACCGAACAAACCTACATGGACTGGGCCAAACGCTTCATCCTCTTCCACGACAAACGCCACCCCAAGACATAGGCGCCCCCGAAATCCAGGCCTTCCTCATCCACCTTGCTGGCGAAAAGAACGTCGCCGCCCCCACACAGAATCAGGCTCTCAGCGCCATCCTCTTCCTCTATCGCGAAGTGCTTCACAAGGAAATCGAACATTGAATTGTGACGCTGATGGGCATGTTGGCCGATGTGTCGGGGCTCCCCAGGTTTCCATCCCGGCGAACGGGATTATTGAATTGTGACATGGCCAGGGCGCGGTCAGGAGACCGGCCCGAGCCAGGTTTCCATCCCGGCGAACGGGATTATTGAATTGTGACACGCCACGCAGTTGACCGTTAGTGGGGGCGGGATTGTGGAGTTTGAGTTTCAATCCCGGCGAACGGGATTATTGAATTGTGACCGTTTTGTCCTCGCCCTAAACGCGCTCCTCAATGAGTCAGGTTTCAATCCCGGCGAACGGGATTATTGAATTGTGACCAACCTGCTGCCCTCGGAAAATGCAGGAGTCGAGGCCCTCCGCACACCAATGTTTCCATCCCGGCGAACGGGATTATTGAATTGTGACTGGGGACAGCGTCCCGATTGACCCCGCAAGGGATTTCCCTTGGTTTCCATCCCGGCGAACGGGATTATTGAATTGTGACGTCCCCCTCCTGCGTGAGGCCGTTGAGGGCCTCATGACGTTTCAATCCCGGCGAACGGGATTATTGAATTGTGACCTCCGGGGAGAAGTCCGGTAACTACGTCCGCGTCACGGCGGAGTTTCAATCCCGGCGAACGGGATTATTGAATTGTGACCCGCCTGACCGGCTTGTACAAGCGGTCAGGACGTCCAGTTTCAATCCCGGCGAACGGGATTATTGAATTGTGACTCGTATACCGAGGCAATTCAAGACGCTGAAATCGTCGTTTCAATCCCGGCGAACGGGATTATTGAATTGTGACCCTGACTGGCTTGTACAAGCGGGCGGGACGTCCAGCACGGGTTTCAATCCCGGCGAACGGGATTATTGAATTGTGACTGCCACCCCTGGGGGTTCCCAGGGCCATACCGCGCTTTGACTCCCTACCCCTGGCATCTAACTCTTAGTATACCCTCACTGCTTGCACCTGTCAAGCTCCGCGACGATCTCCAACGGTCTGCAAACGGGGGAGATCGTCGCATTTTGGCCCTCCAGAACGCCGCTTCAGGCCCGCCAGACCCCTACCGGTGGGGGATATCCGCAGCGGCGACGCGACGATCTTTTTTCCACCCCCACCCCCCCCACTTTGTCGCGGTTTAGACGACGATGGTCTGAGAATTCTCGCGCAAGACTTCGACCCCGGAGGTCACTTCAACTTTGGCCACACAGCTGGCGCACAGGGAGTAAAAGCGCACCCGGTCGGTACGGGGACGGATGACTTTCATGACCGCCTGTTTCAGGCGCGCGACGTCCTTTTCCGTCAGCAGACACTCAAAGACACTGTACTGCACCGGCGTTCCAAAGTCCAGCAGGGCGTTGTGCAGTTTGGTACGCCGCTTATCGTTGCTGATGTCGTAGACCACCAGGATAAACTGTCGCTGACTCATCGCTCCCTCATCGTGCGGCAAAAGGCAGGTAAACCGGCGCTTCGTCCACTATCACATGCGCTAGCTGCCGGGCCTGCACTTCAAAGTGTTTGCGGTAACTCAACGCTCGCCCCCCGGGTTCCACCTGCACTTCACTTTCCAATCGGTCGCCGAATTCGCGTAAGAAGAGCCGCAGGCCCCGTTCCCGGAGATAGACGCCGCCGGCCGCGACCGTCTCAAAATCGTCCGGCTGGAGCATCCGCCGGCTGATCATTCCCATGACCAGGGAATCTACCACCGGCGCACGAAACTCCTCCACCAGGTCCAACGCCAACGCCGGACGGCCGTACTTTTCGGTGTGGAAAAAGCCCAGGTAGGGATCCAACCCCACGGCCTCCAAGGCGGTCATCAGGGCATGGCTGAGCAGGGTGTACCCTAAGCCCAGCAGCGCGTTGAGCGGGTCGCGCGGCGGGCGGCGGTTCCGATCGTCAAAGCCCCAGGCCGGATCAAACGCCTGGCGGTACAGCGCAAAGTAGGCCCGCGCGCCACGGCCCTCTATCCCGCGCAGCACTGCCAGATCTGGGGCAGTAGGGGCGGCCGTCGAGCCCAAGTTGTTTCCATCCCGGCGAACGGGATTATTGAATTGTGACGGGGAAGGCTGACGTCTGGGTGGCAATATGGGACTATCACGAGTTTCAATCCCGGCGAACGGGATTATTGAATTGTGACCGGGAGTTCTCCCAGCATCAATCAGTTTCCTACAGGCGCTGAAGTGTTTCAATCCCGGCGAACGGGATTATTGAATTGTGACCAGGTGCTGGCATCCCTTAAGGCAGAGGTCGCGTGGCATGGTTTCAATCCCGGCGAACGGGATTATTGAATTGTGACTTTCCCGCGGGAAACAGACGGGAACGGCGAGTCCGTTCCAGTTTCAATCCCGGCGAACGGGATTATTGAATTGTGACTTTGCTGTGGATACAGATGATGTGTGGGGATGGGTACAATTGTTTCAATCCCGGCGAACGGGATTATTGAATTGTGACGTGGCTGCGAAAGGATTTTCTCTTTCATTCGCGCCGGTCGAAGAGTTTCAATCCCGGCGAACGGGATTATTGAATTGTGACAATTACACCTGGCTGCGCATCATTCTCGGTGATTGCAAGTTTCAATCCCGGCGAACGGGATTATTGAATTGTGACATTAAGGAGGAGGAGGGAGAGATGAGCGCTGAGCAAGTTTCAATCCCGGCGAACGGGATTATTGAATTGTGACCTGTTGTACCGATGAAAACGTATGATTGGGTCACCGAAGGTTTCAATCCCGGCGAACGGGATTATTGAATTGTGACTCGTGGCACTTGGTGCCGGCTCGTTTAATGGGCGGTCGTTTCCATCCCGGCGAACGGGATTATTGAATTGTGACTAGACGAGTTGCTCGCCGTGTTTGGCGTGCAATACGTCACAGAGAGTTTCCATCCCGGCGAACGGGATTATTGAATTGTGACTGGGGGCTGTGGTAACGTTACCCTCTGGGCGGGCGGGGAGTTTCCATCCCGGCGAACGGGATTATTGAATTGTGACTTGGAACTGGCCGACGGGCTCGTTGGAACTTGTCGAGGTGTTTCCATCCCGGCGAACGGGATTATTGAATTGTGACTAAGCGGAAACGCATTCCGAAATTTAACTGCATCAACAACTTCTATGATGCGGTGGGGTTTCCATCCCGGCGAACGGGATTATTGAATTGTGACTCTCCTCTCGACCCACTCCCTCGTGGGCCGCGCCACTCTCGTTTCCATCCCGGCGAACGGGATTATTGAATTGTGACGCGGAAAGCCTCATGACGATGCCGCTGCCCTAGGGGCGGGTTTCCATCCCGGCGAACGGGATTATTGAATTGTGACTATGATCGACGAGTTCGTGCGGGGCCTCTGCGCCCTGTTTCCATCCCGGCGAACGGGATTATTGAATTGTGACGCGTCCAACGCGGGGAAAAGATCTGGGGCGCTTACCGCGTGTTTCCATCCCGGCGAACGGGATTATTGAATTGTGACACTAGTCGTTTCCTTTCAGAAGGTCATCGGATCAATTCACGTTTCCATCCCGGCGAACGGGATTATTGAATTGTGACTACCATTCGAGAAGAACTAATTACATTTAGTGAGATTTGGTTTCCATCCCGGCGAACGGGATTATTGAATTGTGACTCAAACAAGTCTCGATCAGCGCAGGCACCCGCTTATAGTTTCCATCCCGGCGAACGGGATTATTGAATTGTGACTTGTATATCCTGCCTGCGAGATTGTTGAGGACATCTTCAACGTTTCCATCCCGGCGAACGGGATTATTGAATTGTGACTGCCACCCCTGGGGGTTCCCAGGGCCATACCGCGCTTTGACTCCCCACCCCTGGCATCTAACTCTTAGTATACCCTCACTGCTTGCACCTGTCAAGCTCCGCGACGATCTCCAACGGCCTGCAAACGGGGGAGATCGTCGCATTTTGGCCCTCCAGAACGCCGCTTCAGGCCCGCCAGACCCCTACCGGTGGGGGATATCCGCAGCGGCAACGCGACGATCTTTTTTCCACCCCCACCCCCCCCACTTTGTCGCGGTTTAGACGACGATGGTCTGAGAATTCTCGCGCAAGACTTCGACCCCCGAGGTCACTTCAACTTTGGCCACACAGCTGGCGCACAGGGAGTAAAAGCGCACCCGGTCGGTCCGGGGACGGATGACTTTCATGACCGCCTGTTTCAGGCGCGCGACGTCCTTTTCCGTCAGCAGACACTCAAAGACACTGTACTGCACCGGCGTTCCAAAGTCCAGCAGGGCGTTGTGCAGTTTGGTACGCCGCTTATCGTTGCTGATGTCGTAGACCACCAGGATAAACTGTCGCTGACTCATCGCTCCCTCATCGTGCGGCCGCCGGTGACCGAAAACGTCCTTCGCGCCTGGTCCCTCTTCTATCTAAAATTAAGAGCCGGCAGGGGGCAAGAGGCGCGTCACTCCCAGGCCTTGCGGGGTGTGATGCCCGCTGCCGGCCCAGAAGGCATACGCGGCCAGCAGGTCCAGCATCGCGCGCTCGCCGAGTCTCAACGCCGGAGCGCTCACCGTGAGGTCCCCCACGCAGCCGATGGTCGTGCGTTGGCCCTCACGCACCGGCACGGTATGCAGCCGGTAACTGCTGATGAGCACGCGCTGCTGTGCCAGATCCGCCAGGTCCTCCGGCAAAGCCACCGGGCCAAAGGCTTGCCAGCGGCGCAGCCAGGAGCCGATCAGTGCGCCGGGCAAGGGGAAGGGCAAGTGTCCCCCGGCGCTATGGAAGGCAGTGGGGGTGGCAAAGTGCAAGTGCCACTGACGCGGGGGGTCGGCGTTCAACAGATGTTCCACGGCCAGCGCTTCCTGGGCGCGGCTGTCGGCCCAGGGATGGGCCGCCGGCGTGGTCGCCAGCCCCGTCACGCGCCACGGCAACGGGCCGAGCATCACCGTTTCCGGCAGGCGCGGCAGCCAGGCTTCCTCCAGCCGCTGCGAGAGCTCGGCGGTGAGGGTGGTCACCCGGAACCAGGCGGACGCGCCGGGTGCGACGGCGAGCTGTCCGTGCTGGGGGGCGCCCAGGCCCAGCAGCGGCGAGAGGGTGAAGGGGCATTGGCGTTGATCGGCGTGGAGCTGGTCGGCCAGCGCCCGATCCACGGTCTGCCAGTGATGAAACCACAGGCCATGCACCTCGCGTCCGTTGGCTGCGGGGAGTGTCCCGGCAGTCAGCGCTTCCAGCTGAATGACGACCGCACGTAACATAGGGGCTCCTTCGAAAATAGAGATCAGCGAGTCAGCAGTCAGCGAATCAGCGAAAAGGCGAATCAGCGAAAAAATCACTTGCGTGACGCACGTACCGCGAACTTCAGTTCGCTCTCAGGCCGCCCCGGAATGAATTCCGGGTCTGCCAGGTCAAGCTCGCTGAAGCGAGCTCCCAAACAGCGCGCTTCAGCGTGCTTGGCTCGTGTCAGGCTGGGGATTCCATCCCCAGCCGACCCGTGAGCTGTCGCAGCCTCCGCTCACTATGGTTCACATGATAAATGTTCAGTCACTGACTGAAAAACGGAAAATTTCCTGGCGACTACTGAAGATCGAGAATCAATTTTTGCCTCCTATCCCCTGGCCCCTTCCCTCCGCGCGCGGGGGGAAGGGGAACTTTCTCGGAAAATAGAAACCGTGCCCACGTTTGTACCTTCACACGTTCGTTGGCGCATCCCGGCCGCGTTTACGGCGCTGTGGCAGCCTCATCCTCGTCTACGGTCGGACCCCTGGCTGGGAGGGACCCGCTCAGCCAGGCGCCGGTGGCCTCCCCGCCCGGCGGTTCGTCCGGCCAGAGGTGCGCTTCCAGGCGCGCCAGGCGCTCATCCAACCGGCGCAGGCGTTCAACCAGGCCCGGCTCCGCGCCTTTCTCGATCCAGCCGATTTTCCAATCCAGGTCCAGAATCGTGCGCTGTACCAGGTACTCATACCAGGCATGGTAGTCCATCTGTTGCACCAGCCGGTGCGCCAGATTGAGTCCCCAATCGCGGAAGCCGGCCACGGACAACAGGAAATTCCAGTGGGTATCCACCTCCACCACCAGGCGCGTCACCACCACATGTTGACGCCCCGCCGCAGCATCCAACCGGGCCGTCAACAACTCATAACGTTTGTTCTCCGGGCGCACTTCAGAGAGCGGCCCCAGCCAGCGCAAGCGGATCTCACCGCGCGGGCCCCAGCGTAACCAGCACCGCCAGCGCCACGTCAGGCGCAACAGGCAGTCGCCGGTCATGTCGGCAGTCAACACGGCGCCCTCGGGTAGCCATAGCCTTTGGGGACGGGCCGGGCCAACCGCCGCAGCAAATGGATTATCCTGCAAGCGCGGCGGCAGCGCCTCTCAGCTGAACTCCGTCAGCGGGAAGTCCAGGCGCAACCAGCTATGCCGGGCGTGTCCCGGCCGGCGTTCGTCCCCGAAATGCTTAAGCCCCTGCAGCAGTAGATAGCGCACCAGGTCGAAATGCTGTACCTTGACGACCTCGATGAAGGCTCCTTTGTCCGGCACTTGCACGGCCGTCTGTTGGGTGAAGGCCCGCCATGCTTCCGCCGCTCCCTGGGTCACGTTATAAGAGCGCCGCTCATCCAACTCCACCGAGCCGCGCGGCGTCACACGGTAGGGGAGGAGCAATTCGATCTCTGTCTCCACCTGGCCGATGCGCCGGTCATCGTGCGCGATGCCCAGGAGCACCAGGCCTGTTCCGCCCAGCATCAAGCCCAGCGTCCACGCCCACCAACGTCCATCGTTCCAGGCGGGCGCGCCCAACAGGTTGATCACAGCGTTGAGAATCGCACTTAACGCGATGGTGATCGCCAGGAGGGTGAACAGGCTCTCGCGGGTCTGGCGGGCGGCCTGCCCGGTTTCCGGGTGGCGCGACGTTAAGATGGGATTACGCCCCGCATTTATGCTGTGCCTGCCAGAAACCCCACGGTCCAACGACCGGCTGCCAGTCGTCCGCGACCTCGCAGCCGGGGACGTAGCAGCATTGGACGCTTTGCTGTTGCCCCGGTCCCCAGGACCGTCCATCGGGATCGGGGGTGTTTTTCCACCAACGCCAGGGGATGACCTCCGCGCGCCCGCGCACCTGGTTGCCGTCCAGATCGGCCACGCGGACATGCGCGCGCAACGTCGGCCCATCGCGGTCCAGCGGCACGGGCCAGGCGTTGCCCGCCACCGCCTGCCACGCGCCTGCGGTTTCCAGTTCCAGCCGCCCCAGGCCGGCGCTGCGATCGGCCCCCACCACCAGCGTCCGCAGCGCTGCCAGGAGCGCCGCCGGTGTCAATGCGGCCAGCATCTCGTCTTCTGACTGACTCACCTCCTCGCTGCCGCGCTGGTACAGCGTGAAGCGCCAGCGCGCGGGTTCACCCGTCGCCAGGTCGTAGGGCGAGAGTGTCTCGGTCTCGTGGAGGGTGTTGGTCTCTGCAGTGAGACTTCCCGGTGCGACGGCGGTTTGCCCCAGCGAGGTGACGAAGCGCGCCTCAAACTGCGTCGCCGGCAGCGGGCCGTAGTACCAGCCGCCATCCCGGAAGTGCGGCGCGGCGAGTCCACCCTCCACCAGCAGGTAGGCATACGAGGTAAGCAGATTGTGCTCCACCCACGCGCCGACGGCCTCGTAGCGGGCACCGTCGGCCTGCGGGAAACAGGCGCGGGTCAGCGTTGCGGTCAGCGCGCCCCAGAGCGTCCAGCCGGGGATGAAGGTCCGCGTTCGCTGGATGAAGCCCAGCGGATAGCGACCCAGCAACAGCGGCGACCGGGCGCGATACGTCAGAGTTACGGCCTGCCAGCTCATCGCCTCACCCCTTGGCGCGCAGGCCGTAGAGCGCGTACACCAGCGTCCGCTCGGCCACGTCGCGCGCCAGCAGCAGCGCCTGCAGGTCGTCGGTCAGGGCGATCACCTGGTCGCGGTCGCTGCCCGCGCCGGTGAGCAGGGGGCCGATCGCGTCGTTTTGCCAGAGCGCCTTCAACTGCGGCCAAATGACTTTGCCGCCATCCTCCCATCGGTATCGCAGGAACAAGTAAAACGCAAATACACCATCCTCGCGCAGCACGCCCAGGGCATTGCGAATGATGGTTCCCAGACGCCTGGCCTCTTTGTCGCTGCCTTTCTGTTGCTCGATTGCGCCGCCGTAGTGGGCACACACAGCTTCCAGCTGTTGGTAGGGCATCTCACTTGCCTCCTTCCGCGCCCAGATTGAGCACCTTGAGCCGGCCAAAGCCGCGCGTGTTCATCCCGCCCACACCCAGATACTCCATCAGCGCCAGGCCCTTTTCCACCTGCGTTTGCACCCAGGCGGCGGTGCGGTCCGTGGGGAAGGGCTCGGGCTCCACTCTCTTCACCGCTTCATTCCAGGTGGGGAAGACATAGTGCTGCGGGTCGTGATAGGTGACCGGGAACTGCAACACCGTCCCGCGCGGGAGCGCCTCGTAGGTGAACAGCGCACCCTCTTCCGCCGCGCCGGTCGCCGGGTCAATGGAGACGGAAGTGCGCACTTCCAGGTTGCTGTTGACCACCAGGCTGAAGAGGTCTTCGGGGAGCAGCACCAGGCGGTCTTGCAGCGCTTCCAGGCCGGGGGGGAGTCCCACCCCTTGCCACAACGCGGCTGTGTCCAGGTCTTCGCCCGCCAGTTCCAGGAACAGCCAGCCCAGGTTCAATCCCCAGCGGCGGGGAGGTTTGTGCGCTACCAGGCCCTTAACTGTGCGAATTTTGTCGCCGCTTGCCTTCTGCGCGGGGGGCAGCGCGTAGCCGACCGCCGCCAACGCACTCGCCGCGGTCACCCATACCGGCCCGACCATGCTGTGCACGGGGAAGAAGAGGAGCTGCGCGTCATAGAACTGCGCCAGGCCGTGGAAGCTGCGGTTCCGCGGCCCGATGGTGAAGCCGTAGGTCACGCAGACGGGGCAGTTGATGTCGCCACAGTGTTCGGAGCCATCCGCGCCGCCTTTGCCGGCGCAACTGATATGGCCTTCTGGTTTGGAATCATCGGCTGGCGGCTGGATGGTCCCGGTGTCCGGGTCATACGTCGGCTTGGGATTGGCCGGGCGACGATAGTTCTGTGCGCGCATCGCCGTGTAGGCGCGGCTGGTACCCTCCAGGCTGGAGCCGGGAAGCTTGGGCAGGTGCGTCCCCGGCTCGCGCACGATGGTCAAATCCACCTCGCCGAGGCGGTAGCCGCCCATCCCGATGTGGATGGGGTCCAAGGCCAGGCTGTAGTACACTTTTTGCGAATAGGGTTCTGCGGTCATGACGCTGCCTCCTCTGTGGTTTGCGTTTTTGATTTTTCAAGGGATTGTTTGAGAATATGCCGATAAAGATCAATCACATCAAAATACATGCCGTCCAGGATCGCCTGTTCGATCACAGGGTTGCCGCCGAAATCCCGCGCCACGGTGTGTTGGACCAGCCAGGCATACTCGGCGCGGTGCGTATCATGCTGGCTTAGTTGCCACTCTTCCCACTTGCGCGCCAGCAGCGTCGTCGCCGCTTGCAGGCGGGATTCAGACATCCCCGAGACATTGCAGATCGCGTCCCACACCGCCTGGAGCTCGTTGACGCGCTCCAGCAGGTACGGGCGCGGGCTGTGACGCGATCCCAGGAGCGGGTGCGCCCGGCGCGTGGCATCCGGCAGCAAGCCCGCTTCCAGGCGGCGGCTCACCGTATCCAGCGAGATAAAGTCGTATAGGTTGGGCAGGAAGCTGATGGTATCGCCCACCTCCACCTGTGAGACATGCACCCAGCGACCCTGCGGTCCCTGCAGGCTCATCCCGCGCTGCTCCAGGTCGGCGCCCGCTTTGACCAGGACGTAGGGGTGGTACCAGTCCGGCGCGCCGTTGCCCAGGCGGGCGGAAATCGTCCATTTCCAGCTTCCAAAGCGCGCGCTCTCCAACTCCAGGGTGTAGTCTTTGCCGTCTCCGGCGCCAGTCGTTTCCTCCACCTGGCGAATCTGGGCTTCCATCCACCGGTTGCCCAATGTATCAAAGGTTTCCGCCAGCCGGCGGGCGGTATCCAGCGCGGCAAACATCGGGTAGTGCGCGTCCATGAAAGCCAGGCCCACGTGAAAGGGCAGCCGTCCCTGCACCTTGCTGAATTCCGCGGCGTAGGCGGATTGGATTTGCTGCGCAATCTCCAACGCCCGGTCGGCGGGGACCATCGCCAGCAGCAGGTTCGGGCTGCGGGTGATAACCTGGTAGGGGGCGTAGGATTCAACGTCCACGTGCACGATGGTCGCCTCGCCGGTTCTGGTCGCCCCCTCTCCGGAAAGCCAGCGCAGCGGCGCGCCGGTCGCTGCGGCAGCTTTGAGGCGCTCAATTTGCTTCGCCTTGAGATAAGTCGCGGTTTGCACTTTGCACACTTTGTCGTCGGTGCGCACCCACACGTCCACCGCGCCCAGGCCGGGCAGTTCAGCAGTGGAGTAGCCCTCTGGCGGCGTTGTGCCGTACAAAGTAAGTACCGCGCGTTGGCGTTGCGGGCCAACCGCCCCGGCCAGCGCGTCCGCCTGGCCTTGCAGGAACTCCTCCGTCGTCTGCCAGACGCGGAGCAACCGTCCCGCCGAGGGGTTTTTGCGGGCCAGGGCGAGAAGGAGCGCGTCATCCGGTGATAATCCATAGTCTTTAGCTATCTCAGCGGCAAGCTCTACGGCTTTATCCAAGCGGCTGTATTTTTTCGAGAAACGTGCAATGCGTGCTTCAGGGGAAAGCGGTTGTTGGCGTATGGCTTCCAATTGTGCATTGAGCGCTGCCGTTTCCGTTTCAAGCACCGCAATTCTGGTTGCCGTATCACGCAACTTACGATCACATTCGGCAAGCAATGCTTGCCTGCGCTCCACTGGCATACCAGTATTTTCAACAAATCTCTGGCGTTTAGTTTTTTCCCCATCTTCTTGCTTGTGTTGCTCTCGCAGGTCTTTACACTTGCTGTTCAATGTGTCTTCTGCCTGCTTCACTGCGGCTTCATAAGCGTCCAGTTCCGCCAAAGCTGTTTCTTTCAACTGCAACATTGTACGTAGGCGTCGCCAATCCCAATCCGAGGCGTCAGTAAGGTCTTGACTCTGCGCCACATCCTGCGGCGAGGTGATGAACAGCGTGTGCAGCAAATCGCCCTTGAGCCAGTCTTCCAAATCGAAGCGCGCCACGATGAGCGCCGTTTTGCCGCGCTCGTCAGCGAGCTCACCGGTTTGCAGCGTGCCAGCAGGTTGGGTAGACTCGGATTGCGCTTCAGCCGACGACGCATCGGCTCGCCTTTTATCTTGCGGTATGCCGCTCTGGGCGTGGCGTTGCCTGAATCCTTCGTCCCGCTGCTCTTTGCACCAGGAGCACAAAGCGCCGTCGCCGGGCGATGGGCGGCGATGACACACCGGGCAGAGTTCTGTTGCGCCCTCCCTCTGCCAACCTTCCAACCATACAGGGCTCCCCACGATGGGCAATGTCTTACGCGCTTCCGCCATCTGGCGTGCCAGGTCTGTCACCCGTTCGGTTGGGCCGCTCAGGGTTACTACCGGCAGCAGCTCGCCGCCGCTCGCATCGTTGACGATGTTGCGCACCAGCGTCTCCAGTTCGGTGCCCCATTCCACATCCGCGACCAGGAAGTGGATGCCGTCATCGTCCTCATAGATGCGGTTGCCGATAGCATGTTCAGTTTCAATGGCCTGGCGCAGCGCGTGGCGCACCTGCGTAATCATCGCCATTCGACCCACTACGTCCGAGAGCTTTTCAAAGGGCGTGATGGCTTCCCAGGAATTCCATTGTACGGTGAGCAGGCGGAACGTGTTGCGCACAACGGGCTTGCCCTCTGTATCGACAGGCGGCGGCTCCAGCAAATCACGCATCACAAAAGCCTTGAAGCGGCTGGCGACGCCCCAGACGTGCTGATCCAGGCGGATGTCGTTGGCGGCGCGCTGGGTTTTACCAAGGCTGTGATGGAATGTCACATCCACAAGTGACCAAAGCACGTCACGCCCGTAACAACAAAATGAAGGCAGCTGTAATTTCCATTCGCCCTCGTTGAATACTTCATCCTGGAGCTGTTTGCGTTGTGCATCTGTCAGAGGCTTACTCAGCTTGGGAACCAGTACACGCAAACGCTCCAATTTGGTATAGAACGCGAAACGAAGGCGCTCCATTTGCGTTAAATCCAGTTCGTCTTCTAGTCCAAACACTGTAGCGCGTTGTACCGGGGGCGATTGTGCTAACCCGGCGGCGTTGTATTCATCTTCGCCCGATTCGTTGCCGTCGGCGCACACTAACAACCGTTGCCAGTGGGTCAAGTCTTTCCAATCCGTGCGGTGGTGTCCTACTACCAATGACTCCAGACTTGTTTTCCCTTTCTCAAAGCGCTTCTCATTGAGCCAGTCCATCAGGGACTTATGGTCGTTCCCAAGATGGTCATACTCAAAAACATGCTCATGGTACCATGTGATGTGCTTTTCTTTTATGAAGTGAAGCACAAACAAGCGGCTCAGCTTACCCAGGTCGTGCAGCCAGGCGCCCAGTTCGGCCAGGAGGACGGTCTCGCGGACGGCTTTGGCGCGTTGCAACAATGAATCAGTCATGGCGGTCTCCTTTGGCAGCTGCCAACCCGCGTATCTCAGCGGCCCAAGCATTCAGGGTCTGCTGCAAATCAGCAAAGGTTTCCAGCTCGCTCTCCATTTTTCCTGCAGCTTTGATCTGTGCCTGGCGTTCCCTTGCGGCAAGCGCAATCTGATACTGCTCCAATTCGGTTGGTTTCAGCACTTCTTGCCATTCAGTTGCACTCCATTCGTCCATCGCGCCGAAACTCTCTTCAAATTGTCTAACCACTAAAGGTTCCCCCTCCGGGACGAATTTAGCAACCATGCTTCCGCCAGGTTGGCGGTCGCGCTTTTTGTGCTTGTCAATCGCGAATTTCTCCTGCGCTATGCCGTGCCCGCTGCCGGTTTTTGCGCCGAAGCCATAGGTACAGAACAGCGCCGGCAGCCCGGCGGCTAAGACCTCCCAATCTTCGGCAACCCCTGCCAGTAATTCTTCATCGTCTTGGTGCTGCCATTGAACTAAGGGGAAGTACAAAAGTGAGAAGACACTTTCGGCACCGGTTGGAACACACTCCATGAGGATGGGATTCTTTCCTACTTTGCGCTTTCGATCATGGGGGTTGATGATTTCCACGCCCTGTTCGGTAAAGAAACTGGGGTAGAACTGAAGTCGTCCTGCAGCGAAATCCTCGGCCTCGCCTTTGGCATTGCCCAATAAGCGCTGTACTGCTGGATGTGCAGCATTGTACTGGAGCTGATGCAAGGCGGCCCTCAAACTGCCTTTCCAACCGGTTGGGGCCACATAGGGCAATTGCGACAGCCTGTCTCGGCGTAAGGGGTTATCCATCAAATAAAAGGCGCGTTCGTCTTTAGAAAGATAAGCCCCGGCCAGGCGAAAGCGAAACTGGATGAAGAGCGCATAGTCAGGCAACGTTTCCAAATTCACTGTAGGGGCGGCCATCCACGACCAGAATGCCCAATCGGGGCTTCCCAAATGTCGTTGTTTCAACCGGCTTTCTTTCCACGCTTCACGAATGGCTTCCGCTGCTTCCTTTTTCGCAGCTTTCTGCTCGTAGTAGCGTGCTGTCTGCCCGCTTTCATCTGCCTCAGATTCCGCCCCGTCGAGCAGCTGCACCAAATGTTCGTAGCTCATTGACTGCCTCCTGCTATGGGCTGCAATAAATCTCGCCCTAATACTTTCTGCTTTGGAGAGGAGTGAAATACCGCCTGCATATACTCCTCACACAAGCTACACAAATCATCCACGCTAATTATCTCTGGCGGCGCAAACCCGAAAATTACCAGACGATAACCGTCGGCAGCCTTGACCGGCATACTGAAACAGATGCGACTGGCGGTGCGTAAGTCATCGCTGATAGTTACTGTTGTACCTTGCGCATTCTTCCATTGCGAGCGTGGCCCCATCAGCTCATCCAGAGGCCCTAACACTGTGGGGGCGTCACTTTCCTGCCAGCCTTTTTCCTCTTTCAGCCAGCGCCGAAATCCTAAAGGAGGTTTGCCTTTGTACCGCAGATCAAAAGCACAAGGGATGTAATCAGTCTCACCCTGTTTCTTTGGATTACCAAAATGGGCATCGGAGCACAGAAAACGGTTTAAGGCGCTCGTTGGTAGTTGATAAGTCAGATGAAAGAAATTCCGCAAATCGTAAGGGGTGGATTGCATCGGGCCATCTCGACGCAGCCCCCCACTCTTCAACTTGCTCTTGAGCTGCTGTAAATCATCCGCCAACAAAGTATCAGTCAGTTCCGGTGGTAATGCCAGGTCGGCAATCTGTCCGAATCCATACTGTAATCGCGCTCCCAACCCTCCATAAGCGGCTATAAATCTGAACAGCAAAGCCAGCTGTGACTGCACATACTCAGTGTCGTGTCCCCGCAACACAAAATTCAGCTTTGCCGGGCCATAAGGCACCTCTAAGCTATCTATGGCGTAGTCTCGCTGCTCATCACCTTGAAAAACCCGCCCCAACCAGTTCTTGTTAATATCCAGAGTGGTGCGAAAATGAAGCGCTGTTCGTTCTGCCGGCTGAAGCACTTGCAGCCGGAACAAGCTTGCCCAACCGGTAGCGCCGAAGAGATATTCTACTGCGCCTAGCGATTGGAGCCCCATTGCCAGAGCTTCTGCCTGGCTATGACCATGCTTCAAAGCGTCCTGGTAAGCTTTAGTATCAAATTCGCTGCGGGATCGCTCTTCCTCTGCTGTTGCTGTGGGGTCGCTGACGTACCCGCCCAGTCCCCGCACCAGCGCTTCATACCACCAGCGCAGGCTGCCCAACAGGCCGGTGGTTTGCACCCGGTTCGCTTGTCGGCTGGCACCGCCGGTCCAAAGAGGGGTCACAAAATTTAATCCTATCTGCATCAGAACCTCCTTAACCTGAGAGTGGATTCATGATACCGAAAAACGCTTGCATTACATGGATCGCATGGCATCTTACATTGCACCCTGCGGGCCGGGGGCCAGGTGAGAGGCCGGTAGTGAAAAGCTTGTAGATGAAGGGAAGGGGCTGACGTTCTCATTGGCAACCTTTTCATCAAGCAGTTACGTCACCAACTCCGCTCTCGAGCCACGAGAAGCGGCTTCGCCTTGATGGGTTTCATTGGCTATGTAAGGCGCTTACTGGCAACTCATGGCTCCAGTATACGCTCATTTGGTCACATTGACAACTTTTGTTTTTATCGCTCGCGCTGGGCTGCGTGTAAATCTGCGTCGTGGCGATGCTCGCGTGACCCGGCAGCGCCGCGACTGTCACCAGGTCTGTGCCCGCCTCACGCAGCAGCCGTGTCGCAAACGTGTGGCGCAGCACATGCGGCGTCACGCCCTCCACTCCCGCCGCCTCCGCGAGCGCCGCGATGCGAAACTGCATTCCCCGCGCGCTCAGGGCTCCCCGCTGACCGAGGAAGAGCGCGTCGCCCCGATCGGCGCTCCGCACGGCGAGATAGGCCTCCAGCGCCTGGCGCGCTGTCTTGTGCAGCGGCACCTCGCGGTACTTCCGTCCCTTCCCCGAGCGCACGATGACGCGGGGGTCCTTGCCGTTGAGCACCACGTCCTCCACGCGCAGCGCTGCGCATTCCGAGACGCGGAGGCCGGTGTAGAGGAGCAGGTTCAGCAAGGCTTCGTCGCGCAGCGCGTCCCCCAGGGTGGGCGTGACCGCGTCGCCGGCACGCGCCTGCGCCAGTTGCCGCTGCGCTGCCGTCTCCCGCTGCAAGCGATACACCTCCTGCGCGGTGAGCGCTTTCGGGGCGCGCGCGCCCTGCCTGACGCCTTTGACGCTCTGCACGGGGTTCGTGCTGGCGTGTCCGGCCTCGATGGCCCAGGCGAAGAAGCCGCGCAACGCGGTCAGGTGGCGGTTGACGCCGGCGGGCTGGCGGCCGGCGTTTTCCAGGGCATCGCGGTACCGTTGAACGTCGAAAGGGGTCACCTCGACGGGCAGCACCGGCTGGCCCAGTTGCGTCTCCAGCCAGGCGAAGAATGCGGCGACGTCGCTCTGGTACGCGGCGATGGTGCGCGCGCTGCGATCCGGCGCACGCAGGTGCGCCATGAAATCGGTCAGGTAGTCGGTCATGGGAGCCTCCTGGGCAGGTGGTGATGGGTGATGGTTTGTTTATGCGGTAGGTTTTGACATCGAAAAACCCCGCAAAATGGGCCTTTTGAGGCTATTTTACGGGGTTTTGTGGGAAATGTCAACGCATAATGCAAATTTATGTGATATTTCTGCTTCTCACTCCTCCTCAAACCCCTGGCTGGTGAACTTGAGCGTGCGGGCATTCTCCGTGACCGTGCGCACCACGTGCTCCGGCGCCCCACCCGGTATCTCGGCCTCGATCTCCAGGGTGACGGTGACGCTGGCGCCGACAAGTCCAACCAGGTGGGCGATGACTTCGTCGGCAATCTTCCCCGCATCACGCCCGGCTCGCGTGGCGTCGAGAACGACACTGCCGTGAAAGCGCTTTGGGGCGTGGGATGCCGGTGGCTCCGGAGGCCGCGGTGGCTGGGGCCCGGGTTCCCCACCAGGGCCGGGCGTCGGCCCTGGGCCTGGTGGCTGCGGCGAGGGCGGCGTGATGGGCTGCCGCTCAGCCTCCAATTGGCGCTGCGCGACGGCAGGCTTGACCAGCAGGCCATTGAGGTTATCGGCGCTCAGCGTCACCAGCTCTCCGGCGCGCAAGCCGCGATAGCGTCCGGCAGCTTCATCGTAGCTATCGGCGTAGGCGAAGGACTCCTGCATCCACAGCAGCAAGCTCAGCCCCTCACGGATCGCGGCCAACAGCACCGTGGCGTCTTTGAGCCGGGGCAGGTAAGGATAACGCGCGAAATCCTCCACCAACTGTCTGACAGCGACATGGTCGCCACGCCACAGTGGAATCTTGTCCATCTCGGCGCGCAGCACCGTGCCCGCCAGCGTGGTCACCAGTGAATCGTCGGTGCGCAGTTTTTTGCTGGCGCGCACCGCGAGCGCGTCCTGCCCGGTGAGCCGGTCCGCCTGCCAGGTGACCGGCGCCTGCGGTGAGGCCTGCACCGGCGTGAGCAGCCACTGATAGGC